>NPIE01007479.1_pt1 | contig 239491 bp, 211 predicted proteins | sample 8637661 | NCBI WGS metagenome assembly NPIE01 (sample SAMN07420842, study PRJNA396082) | bioreactor metagenome | isolation source: sample BA12 brine-fed electro-methanogenic bioreactor BA | place: Japan: Kochi | collected 2016-12-09
TGACATTAACCTGGTGGTGTGAAAACCGCAAAACACCCTACGAGCTTTGGCTTAATCTCGATGTGGGAAGCATCGTGCCCCCAATTTGCGACTGTAATTTATTGAATAATTTTAAGTTAATGCTAATATTTCGGGGGAAATAAAATAATATTAATAGTCTAAATTTGAAAGACTTAGTTGTAAATTATCTAATTTTCACACAAATCTTATATTTACTCAGTATCTTTGAGTGTGAGTTCAGGCACAAAAGCGTTGGAAATAAACTGACGCTGACAGGTGCGTGCCATAAAAATCCGGATAGACATTGATATTGCCATGTCCAGATAACGGATGATTTCAACTAAAAAGGTTGAATTGTTAGTAAAGATGTGCGTGAATAAACCATTTTGATCATTTAGAGGCTTTGATCTTCGGTTTAGCGAAAGAACAATGGCACGATTTTTTGAATCAACAGACCACCTGATTTACCTAAGCCTCTACCAACACGAGAAACGGAGGTTTCTATGAAGAACAAGAAATTGCTGGCTATCACAATTGTATTGACGCTTGCACTTTCGCTGGTTGGCGTTGTGTATGCTCAAGACATCATTGCTATGGATGTCGAGAGCGATGAAATGGAGGCATATGGCGCCATTGAAGAACTCGCCCTGGACTACCTGATCGTTGATGGTGTCCATTACGAACTGACGATGGACACTGAAATCGAAGAGGACATCGAAGTTGGCGATTGGGTAAAAGTCAAATACTATGTTGAGGATGAGCTGAACATTGCTATCGAAGTTGAGCTGGAAGACCCCGAGTATGACGAAATGGAAGTTTATGGCACCGTTGAAGAACTCGCTGTGGATTACCTGATCGTTGACGGTGTGCGCTACGAGCTCACAATGGATACTGAAATTGAAGAAGAGATCGAGATTGGCGATTCGGTAAAAGTCAAATATTATGTCGAGGATGATCTGAACATCGCTATCGAAGTCGAGCTGGAAGACGCTGACGAAGAAGGTGATGAGGATATGGACGATGACAACATGGAAGACAGCGCCGTTTGCTCCGGCGAATTGATCCATCCTGCATTGGAAAGCCTGGCGATGGAATACGATGTTGACTACGAATCCCTGCTGCCCTATTTCTGTGAACAGCATTTTGGCATTGGTGAAATTGAACATGCCTTAAGCACAGCAGAAAATGAAGATGTCGAGATGACCTGGGTAGAACTGCTTGAAATGCGCTCCTCTGATGATGAAGACGATTATGGCTGGGGAGAAATTTGGCAGGAACTGGGTTTGATCGGCAAGGATGCAGACAAGCATGAAGACGATGAACCACAGGGTTTTGTCAATCAAAACAAAGAAAAGAATGCCGAAAAAGAAAAACAAGACAAAAAAAATGACAAAGGTAAGAATAATCGACCCTAAATTTGTCATATGCCAATCTCAGATTGGCAAGTATAAATAAGTAAATTGCAGACTACCCGCCCTCATTATTGAGGGCGGGTTTTCTTGTTTTGCCTTCAAGGGATTTCAATTAATCCTCTTACACCAAAGGTTAATTGAAAATAATTAAATATTTTTGGAACAAAATCAATCGATCAAACGTCTAATAGATGGAAGAATTCTTGTTGGTTTAGTCTCACCATATGAATAGGAGAAATCATGTTCGCTAAAGAAAAGATGAAAATGATAAAAATATTGTCCCTGATTGTGATCAATACACTCATCTTAAGCGCTTGTGCAAGTGAAGCGTTTTCGAAAACTTTGGATGATCCAAAAGTTGAACCTGAAGTGATATACATCGAAGACAAGGAAACGGAACCTGTAAGTGATGAAGAAGTATTGCCAATCGAAGAACCACATGTTCTGACTCATGAAGAAGCCCGTGATATTGCTATATCCTACTTGGTTGAAAAATTTGAATTAGATTCGCCAGGTGAGTGGGCCGTTATTGATCAGACGCCAGAGAACTTGCTCGGATCATCGGCATATGGGTATACCTCAGGAGCCTGGGTCGCTTTTGTTGAAGCCCCAGTTGTAGCGCCGGAATATCTGGTTTACAGTGTTGAAATCGATCAAATTTCTCTCGGTATGCGTTGGACAGGAGAAGTGAATGCAAAAGGAGATCTTCAAGAGGATTCGTTGATTGGTCCAATGCAGGTACTTTCTGTGACCGATGCACGTGATGCGGCAGTATTGTTTGTCATCGATCAATACGGCTGGGACCTTGACGGGGAATGGATTGAACAATCTGTAAAGCCGACTGAAAATGCAGGCGTTCGTTATACTTTCACCGCTGGACCTTGGGTGGTTCAGGTGGAATTTCTTGCAGCTGCCCCAATTGTCCCTGAATATCGGATTATTGCAGACAATCTCACACTTGTAGAACGGTGGGAAGGCTTTGTAAAAGCTAATGGAGAAATCTCTGAAGAGTTGTTCTTAGAAAACTAACCACTTTGTCGTAAAGAAATTGAGCCGTCCAGAATTGCTTGGACGGCTCTTGTTGGTTAATGCCTATGGTTCTACCGGGTATCCACCTTCGACCCAGGATTCAAAGCCGCCCAGGATAGGATTCGCCTTCTGGATACCGTTCAGATACATGATCAGCGCCGCACCGGCACTGGTATTTTCAGCCGGTCAGGTGCAGTAAGTGATATACCATGTATCGGGGTCCAGCTCAGCCGCCCGGGCTTCCACCTGATCGATCGGGATGTTGATCGCCCCTGCGATGTGCGAGGTCTGGTAATCTCTTGCGCTGCGGGTATCGACCAGCACGGCGTCACCATCAACCAGTGCTTGATAGGCTTCACTGACGGTCACACGAGGGATATCGTCTGGAGAGCTGTATTCACCAGGATTGGCGATTTCAGCCTGCCGCAGACGGTTGGCAAGGATCAGTCCACCAACACTAAGCACCAATACCCCGACAAATAAGATCACCGGGATCAGGATGTTATTTTTCTTTTTACGCATAAGACACCTTTCTTAAATTAATCATCAGGTTTGAACTATTGGAAGCGTCGCAGCCTGAGACTGTTTGTGACCACAAAAATACTGCTGAAGGACATGGCGCCAGCCGCCAGCATGGGGTTAAGCAGACCCAACGCGGCTGCCGGGATAAGAATGACATTGTAAAAGAATGCCCAAAAAAGGTTCTGTTTGATCGTTTTCAGAGTGCGGCGGGAAAGGGCAATCGCTTTGGGGACGCCCCGCAGATCGCCGCTGATCAGGACAACAGGGGCGGAGGCCATGGCCACGTCGGTGCCTGTGCCGATGGCAATGCCAATATCGGCTTGTGCTAAGGCGGGTGCATCATTGATCCCATCGCCCACCATGGCAACCACATCACCTTGTTCTTGCAGTTTTATAATCTCGGAGGCTTTGTCACCAGGCAAGACTTCTGCCAGCACGGTGTCGACCCCGACCTGTGCGGCAATTGCCTGCGCTGTCCGCTGGTTGTCGCCAGTCACCATGGCGACCTTCAACCCCATTTTGTGCAGCGAGTTAATCGCTTGTCGTGACCCATCTTTGATGGTATCGGCGATACCGATCACACCTGCAAGCTGCTCATCGATTGCGATCAGAACAGCAGTCTGACCAGCCTCTTCGAGGTGCTGCAGATCGGATTGTGTCCGGTTAAGATCAACTCCCTGGTCTGTTAATAGGCGTCGGTTACCAACGAGGATTATCTTCCCATCTACTTCGGCACGTACGCCGTGGCCAGCGATTGCGTTAAAGCCCAAGGGTTCGCTCACGGTTAAGGAACGGGCATTGGCTTCTGCAGTGATGGCTTCTCCGAGAGGATGTTCGCTCCCTTTCTCGACCGAGGCGGCCAGGCGCAGCGTTTCATTTTCGTCAATGGCTGGGTTGTAGGTATGGATACGGGTTACGGCTGGCTGACCTTTGGTGATTGTGCCGGTTTTATCCAATACGACTGTTGTAATTTCGCCAGCACGTTCCAGACTTTCGCTCTTCTTGATCAGGATGCCCAGTTCTGCACCTTTACCAGTGCCGACCATGACGGCTGTAGGGGTTGCCAGCCCCATGGCACAGGGGCAGGCGATCACCAAAACGGATACCGTATTGATCAGGGCACGTGTGAATAAGCTGACATTTGTATCGGGTGCAAGGGGCACAAAGAAATACCACACAATGAACGTCAGGGCGGCGATGCCGATCACCACCGGCACAAAGACCGCTGAAATTTTATCCGCCAGGTTTTGAATGGGCGCTTTGCTGGCCTGAGCTTGTTCCACGAGTTTGATGATCTGTGCCAGGGCAGTTTCTTTGCCGACTTTGGTGGGTTCAAATTTCAGCAATCCAAGTTTGTTGATCGTGCCGCCGATGACTTCCTGCCCAGGTGATTTTTCAACAGGCAAGGATTCGCCAGTCAACATCGACTCATCCACACTGGATCGGCCATCCACCACCACACCGTCCACGGGGATCTTTTCACCCGGGTGCACCAGCACGATGTCACCGGGTTCAACCTGGTCAACAGGAACTTCAGTTTCGATTCCATCTCGAATGATATAAGCCTTGCGGGGGCGAAGATCCATCAATTTTCGGATGGCATCACTCGCGCCGCCTTTGGCTTTAGCTTCGAAGAATTTCCCCAGTTTTACCAGGGTGATAATCACCGCACCGGTTTCGAAATAGACATGTCCGGGAATGAATCCCAATGCGATCGGAATGGAATAGAAATAGGCTGCTGAAGAACCAAGTGCAACCAGCACATCCATATTGGCAGAACCGTTGCGAATGCTTTTATAGCCATTGACATAGTATTGCCAGCCGACATAAAACTGAACTGGTGTGGCTAAAGCCCAAAACAGGTAATTCATCCAGGTTGCATGCGCCAGGTGGGCGGGGAGCAAACCCATATCTCTTCCCATTGAAACGATGAACAAAGGAATTGTGAAGATCAGGCCGATGATCAACAAACGCTTCTGTTCGGCAATTTCCTTCTGCCGGGCTTTTGCTTCAGCGTCCTCAATTTCAACATCCGGTTCGAGAGTCTCAAACCCTGCCGAGCGGATCTGCCGGCGCAGGTCATTTTGGCTGACCACGGTCGGCACATATTTGACGAGCGCTTTTTCTGCAGCCAGGTTGACTGATGCTTCTATCACCCCTTCTATGTTGTTGATGACTTTTTCGAGCCGCTGGCTGTCTGCAGAATCCGTCAGGTTTTTGATGCCCAGTGAGGCTTCACCCATGGCCACTTCATATCCGGCACGTTGCACCCGGTCGATAAAGTCGTTCAAATTGGCTTTTTTCGGGTCGTAACTGACGGCCGCCCGTTCGGACGACAGGTTGACGTTGGCTGTGTCAACACCCTCGACTTTCTTAAGATTGCGTTCAACCGTTGCCACACAATTCGCACAGGTCATTCCCAATATGGGGAGGGTGAGATGTTTTTGTTCGCTCATGGCGCCTTACTCTACAGCGGGGTAGTTGATTTCAGCGAGGGTGGTCTTGAGGATTTCCTCAGTTGCCGGGTCGCCAAACTCAACTTTAACCTGCTTGGTGTGAACATCTGCTTCCACTTTTTCTACGCCTTCAATATCAGAAAGTTCCATAGTGATGGTGTGGGTGCAGTGATGGCAGGATATGTTCGGGACGGTATAGGTTACGGATTTCATGTTGATCTCCTTTGATCGATTAGGTTCGGTTTGCGGTTTCAAAGACATCTGTGATTTCCTTTAACACCCGGCTGCGCTCATCAGGGTCTTCACCCTGTACGGCATCCATTAAACAGGTGTTCAGATGACCATCCAGAATGTTAGCGCTGACTTTATTGAGTGCAGCCTGGACGGCCTGAATTTGCCGGATGATGTCGATACAATACTGGTCGTTTTCCAACATGCGCTGAATGCCGCGTATGTGACCTTCGACTGTCTTTAACCGCTGAATACTGTCTTTATGGTTGTGGTTCATCATTCTCTCAGACCCCCTCCCTATGGGGGGAGGGATGTAATTGTATAAATATTACTATATTTATCCTATTTAGTCAATTAGATGGACGATGATATTAAAAAATCTAGAATATGACAATGTTGTGAGGGAATTGATCCGATATGCCAGTATAATGGGGGCTGGTTTAATTGGAGTTTGCTTTGCATGAAAAAACAACATCTTGGACTGATCTTGATGGTAACTGCTGCCATAACGCTGGCCAGCGCAACCATCTTAATTAAACTGCTCACACAGCAGACAAACATACCGCCCCAGCACCTGGCAATTTGGCGGTTTTCAATTGCTGCGCCAGTGCTTTGGGGTGTTGGGGTCTTCAATCGTCCTAAAACAACAATCCCGCGGGTTTCAATTTGGCGGTTGTTAGGGTTGGGCTGTGTGTTTGCTGTCGCAAGTTTCTCTGCCATTTTTGCCATTAATCGTTTACCCTCTTCGCTGTATGTGATCATCGTGTATGTGTATCCCTCCCTGGTGGTTTTGTTGGATCTATTGATCGGTAAACCCGTGCCCAAACTAATTTGGCTCGGTTTGCCGCTGACATTTGTTGGACTGATCCTGGTGGCTTTTGATTTCGGTTCTACTCTTGCAGTGGACCGCGTGGGTTTCGTGATCACACTGATCAATGCCGTGGTCATGGCGATTTACATGGTCTTAAGTGAAAAAATCTTATCTGGTGTAAGTGAAAAATTCAGAGGCTCGAACTGGATGATGACGGGCGCGATGCTTGCCGGGTTGGCAACCATCCCGCTGCTTGGCATCAGCACACCCGACTCGACCAAAGGCTGGTTATTGTTGCTGGCATTCGGCATATTGGGCACAGCCGTGCCGATTTCAACGATGAATTTAGGTGTGGAATTATTAGGGTCCTCCCGTGGATCGGTGATCATGATGCTGCAGCCTGTGGTTGCGGTGCTGCTTTCAACGCTGCTGCTCGATGAATCACTCAACGCACAGCAATGGATCGGAGGTTTGATCGTTATTTTGGCGGTGGCACTGCTCCAGTTGAGCAAAGACAACGCAGCACGCAATGTAGAAAAAGGTATATATGGTTGAGTCAAAGGCAAAGACGATTTCGATAGGCTGGTTGGTTCTTTCTGTCGGTGTGCAAAGTGCTATTGGTGCCGGCATGGTGCCAGTGCGCTATCTGCAAACCGTGGCCGGTTTACCAGCGCTGGCATTGGTGGCACTGACTGATTTGGTTGCTTTTTCAATTATGTCCTGGCAGGTTATCCCTAAAATTGACCGCCGCTATTGGCGTTCGAAGACCTTGTGGCTGCTGGTGGTGATTGTCGTTCTGCGTACGATTTGCCTGACATTTGCGGCTCGTTTCACCAGGGTTTATATTGTGCAATTGATCAGCCTTCTGGCGCCGTTCCTTGTGTATTTTTTGAACAGGATCTTTATGAAAGAGCCGCTGCCAAAGTACACTGTGCCATCAATCTTATTGTGCCTGGTGGGCGGTGTGATGATGGTGTTTGGCGGGCTTGCCCATCAGACAATTGACCTGCTATTGACCCCCAGGGACTATCTTGGGATAATGTTCGCATTTTTGGGCACCTTTGGGATTGCCGCCTATATGTTGATCGTCAAACGCAGCGACCACATCAACCTACCCTATGAAATTGTGTATATCTCTCAAATCGGTACGATGATGGTGCTGATGGCTGTTCTCAGTCTGATGTTAGGCGAAGATTGGTCGCCTTTCACCAGGATGGATTGGCGGGCGATTTTGGCGTTTTTATTCATTGCCCTTGGTTTGGAAATTGGCGGCAAGATCGGGAATATTGCCACACTCAGAAAGCTTGGCGCACCATTGGTCAGCAGCATGCTCGCGACAAGGTTGGTGGCAGCACTGCTTGTCGGCTGGTTCGTGCTTGGTGAGCGGTTGACTTCCTGGATGCAGTGGGTCGGTGTGGTGATCGTGATCGTCACTGTGACAGGGTTCATTTACAACCTGAACCGGTCAGAATTACGTGCGATTGATATCGAAGTGTGATGGAGTTCGACTCTTCTTATAAGATTCCAACATACTGGGGATATGATTTCGTTTATAAGGATGTGAACAACATTCATCTCTCCTTCTCCTTTTCTATAAAAAAGCTCTCCCTGTTTGAGTTGGGAGAGCTTTTTGTGTTCAAATGTAATTCTTAGGATTCGAAATGAAGTGGTTATCTTTCACCCTGGTAGGCTGGCACCGGGATTAAAACCACCGTGCAGATCCTTCGATCTTGCATACGGCTGTAGAGTCGGGGGTCCAGTTCTTCTGTTTTGCTCGAGGTCGTGATCACGGTGGGTAATTCAGCGTTGTAGCGGAAGTTGAATAGCTGGTAGAGTTTTTCTCGCGCCCAGGGTGTTGCGGATTGTGTTCCCAAGTCATCCAGGATCAACATGCGTGTGGTTCTGATTTCCTCAAAACGACGATCGAGGGAGACGCTGCTGTTAGGGCTGAAAGTCGCCCTGAGATGATCAAGCAGATCGGGAACACTGACCATCAGCGGTGGGAAGCCCATGCCCGCCTGGTAGTTGCCTATCGCCGCTGCCAGGTGTGTTTTGCCCGATCCGTAGGGGCCGGTAAAGAGAAGCCAACCTTTGGGGTGTTCGGCGAAATCTCGGGCTGTGTCAAAAGCAGTTTTGAGATCCTTTAGATCTTGCTTGGGAATCCGTTCGGTTTGCCTCAGGCTGAAGTTGCCAAAGGTCTGCCGGCTGTGCAGCCCCAGCGTTGAAAGTTCGGGGTGACCGGTGTCATCGGTCGGGTTGCGGTAATCCGGTGCCTGGATATTGACAACTGTCACCAGGTTAGGGTCCTGCAATCTTGAGCGTACTCGCCCTTCAAAATCGTTGACGAGCATATTACTCGTGACGACAGTTGGCAGCTTGTTGATATAACGGTGGTTCATGATCTGGAAGATTTTTTCCTGTGCCCAGGCGGTGGCGTTTTGCGTTCCGAAATCGTCCAAAATTAAGAGCGGGATTTCGCGGATCTCTTCAAAGCGCTCTTCAAAGCTCATATCCACGCCGGAGTAAGCATAACGCAGCCAATCCAGCAAGTCTGGCAGAGTCAGGAAGAGGGTGGAGACGCCTGCTTCGATGGCATGGTTGGCAATTGCGGCAGCCAGGTGAGTCTTCCCGCAGCCGTAGCGCCCGGTGAGCAGCAGCCATCCCTGGCGGTTTTCAGCGAAGTTGCGCGCCTGGTTGTAGGCGTTTTCAATTGAATCAGCTTGCGTCTTCCCAAGCCCGACCCGACCGCGCTTTTCGAAGTTGTCAAAGCAGAGCTCTTTCAAGGCATCCAAACTGCTCATCCTGAATAGCCTTGACCGCGCGGATTGTGTAATCTCTTCAGCCCGGCATGAACACGGGACGATTTTGCCGAAATCCGGGTGGTCAATGGGCACGTCATACCGCAGATAGCCAATGCCGCCGCAAATCGGGCAGTTAGGGTCGCCCGGCATGCGTACCTGTCGAATAGGGTCAGATGCTCTTTGGCTATTGTTTTCGTCCGAGCCAGCTTTGTCGGTAGCTTTCCGGATCTTGCGAATCGTTTCGTCTATTTTGCTCATCTCCACGTCCTTCTTTTTGCCAGCGGGTTAAAATTGCCTGGACATATTTCCAATTGCGTGCGTTGCGCGCAACGGCAATCTCAATTGCGTCATTGATCCAAGAATTAGGGTAGGTTTGCTCATCAACCTTTAGAATTTCAGCCATCATCGGTGTGATGGCGCCAATATTTTCTTCGTATAGCTTAAAGATGTTGGGTTGTGCTTCTGGCATAATGATTGGGGGTTGTTGCGTACCGGCACTTTGCCACTTGTCCTCACGAATCGCCTCAATCGCAGCACGACCTTGAGAGGTATTGAAAAAATAGTAGGCCTGATCTTCCGTTCTTGGCTTCGCCTGCAATAGAACGCCCTGGTTGACAAGATCTTTCAGGGCTTCGGATAAGCCCGTTTCACCGCCAACCATATGGCTCAGGGTTTTGTCGGACGCTAATTCGCTTGAAGTAAAGTGGCGGATGGGTCGCTCTTGTTGTTCGTTATGCCAGAACAAATACAGGATTAACCTTAGCGATTTAAGGGAATCTAGTTTAGAAAGAAGTTGCGTGAAAAAAACCTCTGGCAGGCGGATCAGCAGGGGGTTCTCATCATCGAAACCGCTAAAAGGGGTGTGTGACTCTGAGGTCATTGCAAACCGCCGATCACCCTTCAAATGGCTGCCCGCGGGCAGCATTTTCAAATTTTGCCAGTTCGTCAATAAACACCAAGCCGATGCCGCTGTGAGTCGGCCCATTGCGGTGCTTGGCGACGATCATCTCCGCTTTGTTGCGTTCTTCTTTATTTTCATTAAGCGGATCGCGGTGAATAAACATCACAATGTCGGCATCCTGTTCCAATGAACCGGATTCGCGTAAGTCGGACAGTTGGGGGCGTTTATCGGGGCGGTGTTCGACGGCACGTGAAAGCTGAGCGGCAGCTAAAACCGGCACATTTAACTCTCTTGCCAAAACCTTCAGGTTACGTGAGATATTCGAGACTTCCTGCACGCGGTTGTCCGTGCGGCTATCGCCAGACATCAATTGTAAGTAGTCAACGATGATCAAATCCAGCCCATACTCAAGGTAGAGGCGGCGGCACTTGGTGCGCAGTGAAAGCGGCGTGATCGCTGGTGTATCGTCAAGGAAGATCCTGGCTGAGTCATAGGGTTCTAATGCCTGGATAAAAACGTCCCATTCGTTGTTATTAAGCCGTCCTGAACGCAGGCGTTGGGAATCAATACGGGTGTCCATGGCGATCAAACGTTGCAGAAGTTGCTCATTTGACATTTCCATGGAGAACATCGCCACATGCTTCTTGTGAACCAGCGCTGCGTTGCGCATGGTGCCCAGCAAGAAGCCGGTTTTTCCCATACCAGGCCGCCCAGCGACAATGATTAAGTCCGACTTCTGCAATCCACCCAAAAGGTTGTCGATATCGATCAGGCCGGTTGGCACGCCAAATATATCGTCCGAGCGCATGGCGAGGTCGTCAATCCGATCGTAATACTCTCTTACGACTGTTCCGATTGGCACGAGATCGCGTTTAATGCGCCTCTCACTGACGTTAAAAATCGCTTTTTCAGCGTCATCTACAACCGTATCAATGGACTCTTCCTGGTGATATGCAAGACGGGCGATCTCATTGGCAGCCTGCAGCATCCGCCGGCGGATGGCGTTTTGTTCTATGATGCGCCCATAGGATTCGGCGTGGAAGGCATTTGGTGCCTGGTTGATGAGTGAAATCAGGTATCCCTGTCCACCGACCTCGTCAAGCTGTCCGCGATTGGAGAGTGCTTCGGTGACGGTAACCAGGTCAATGGGTTGACGTGTTTCGTTGAGGTGAAAAAAGGCTTCCCAAATCCACTGATTGCGGACAATGAAGAAATCATCCGCGCTGAGAAACTGGGCGACATCCAGATAAACTTCTTGATTGATCAGCACAGCGCCAATCAATGCCTCTTCGGCTTCTCGATTGCTGGGAACGGTTACTGCTTCTGAGAGTGTGTTTTCGCTGAAGTTTATGTCATCGGTCATGGGATTTCGTCACATTTTCATTCGTAGTTGGGTCAGTCCGATATGACTGGATAAAAAACCGGGGATCAGTTTAAACTGAATTCTCCCGGCATGTCGTTTGGAGGCATGTAATTGGGTTCTATTCCTCGTCATCCTCGTCAGAATCTGTGGACAGGTCATCCACATCCATATCCTTGAGGAAATCCTCAAAGACATCCAGGCTTTCTTCATCTAAATCAGGTAAGGGTTTCTGGTTGATTTCGTCCATCTCACTTTCACTCAGGTCTTCTTCGGGTGTAATGCCGGCTTGATGCATTACATTATCTGACACAAGGATAGGAACCTGCATCCTTGCAGCAAGTGCTAAAGCGTCTGAGGGACGGCAATCGACCTGGCGCTGCTCGCCCATGATCTCGAGGATCAAATTGCCATAAAAGACATCATCGGAAAGGGAAACTATCTCAACTTGAAGCAGTTTTGCGTTGAGTGATTGGATCAGTGTTTTTAAGAGGTCATGGGTCTGAGGCCTGGCAACTTGAATCTCTTGCAAGGCAATGGTGATCGCTTCAGCTTCATAGAGACCAATCCAGATTGGCAGGTAGCGTTCTTTGTTGGCTTCTTTTAGGATCACGATGCGTTGTTGATTGGTCAGACTGACCCGCACGCTGTCGATTTCCACCTCAATCATTTTTGACATTTGATCTCCTGTGAGTTTCTTGAGTGTTTTGATTCTAACACGGGCATATTATTGATGCAACCAAAAACCAAATATTTTAGCCTTAACAACTTAGATGAGAAAAAATTTCACTTACGATTCTTTAAGGTTATGCAGTATAATCGAATTACTTAATGGTTGGAATGTGATGAGCCAATTTTATTTTTGATGTTTATCTCACTGCAAATGTGAAATTATCTGTTAGAATCTGCGTATAAAGCAGTTGATGCTTTTGTGAGATTGGTTTTTATTCTTCTGATGATGATTGTTAAATTGAAGACCCAGGGCTGTACAGACCACCCTGGCGCAGGAAGGGAATTATTTTGACGCAGGACACAACACTGGCTATCCTGATGATTGAGGGTCGAAGGGGCGATCACTCATCATTTGCAGACGACCTGAGTGAGCGGGATTACAGGGTGGCGCGAGCGCCTAGTGGAAGTGCGGGGTTAAAACTTCTGAGCTCAGTCAAACCCAATGTTGTCGTCGTAGATGCTGCTTCATTGCGCACCAGCGGGGAACGGATTTGTCAATCTTATCGAAAAACAGATAACGAATTGCCCATCATTTTGATCGTTGATGATCAGGTCTCACTGCCTGAAGTTGTGGATGCCAACCTGGTGCTTCGCTTGCCGTTCACAGTACAAAAATTGATCAATCGTCTCGAGGTTTACCGGCCGACGGATGATAAGTACATCATTACAGCCGGGCCAATTGAATTGAACACACAGACTCAACTTGTTAGCTGCCATGATCGCAAAACCAAATTGACCCCCAGATTGGTTGAAATCCTTAAAATTTTAATGGAGAACAACGGAAAAATCGTCAAACGAAATCCTCTGTTTACGAAGGTGTGGGATACGGATTATACGGGGGATACACGCACACTGGATGTGCACATCAGCTGGCTGCGGCAGGCGATTGAAGAAGATCCGCGCAGCCCCGAACTCATCCGCACCAAGCGCGGTGTTGGATACATATTAGAAGCCTGAACGATGGCCGATCATCATTGATATCTGTTCCCCCTCTGGGGGATTTTGTTTTTCTATTTGCTGCGCAAAATTTTTAAGATCTGGGTTTTGGGAATTCACCAGGGTTGAGTAAAATTAGACCGGTCAATCAAATTAAGTTATAAAGGCAAGAATGAATAAAACGACATCCAAATCAATCCTGGTAAGCATCATCATCATTCTGGTTGTAACCTGTATCTGTTTGGGGATGATTTTGGCAGGCGGCGTCGGCGTGGCGCTGTTTTGGCCGTTTGAAGTCGATCAAAAAGACTTCTCCCCGACACCTGTTAGCAATACACTGGTTCCAACGCAACCTGTTGAGGAGGATGCGTTTCAAGAGAATGAGTTACCTTCTGATTTAAGAAATCTAATTTCTGAAATCGAATCACAGGTGATGCAGGTGCGTGGGCTGGAATTGCGGTTGCCGGTTGATCACACCTTAATCTCTGCAGAAGAGCTGGAAACGATCGTCAGAGAGGATTTCTTTTCAGAATATCGTGAGGAGGATGCTTGTAAGGACGTGATTGTGCTTTCGCTTTTAGGACTACTCCCTCCTGATTATGATCTGAGAGATTTTTACAACAAACTCTATACAGAACAAATTTCAGGATTTTATGACGATCAAACTGAAGAAATTTACGTTCTGCAATCAGAGGGGTTTGACGGGAACGAAAAACTGATTTACGCCCATGAGTTTACGCATGTGCTGCAAGACCAGGCTTTTGATTATGATGAAGGTTTGCAGATGACGATCGAAGCCTGTGAAGTGGATTCTGAGCGGTGCGCTGCAATCCAAGCACTCATCGAAGGGGATGCCTCTCTGACTGAATTGCTCTGGTTTCAGTCTTATAGCACAACCGAGGATTACCAGGATTTATTGGACACCTACGAAAATTTTTCAAGTCCAATTTTAGATAACTCACCCCCTTTTATCCAGGCAGACTTGTATTTTCCTTATGAGCGGGGACTGAATTTTGTGCAGGGGTTGTATGACATGGGCGGTTACCCGGCTGTTGACGAGGTTTATCTTGACCCGCCTGTTTCCACTGAGCAGATCTTGCACCCTGAACGTTATCCTTCGGACGTACCCCAACCTGTCACACTACCGCATATTGCACAAGATTTAGGCGAAAGTTGGACATTATTTGACCAAAACATCATGGGTGAATGGTACATTTACCTGATCCTAAATCGGGGTTATGAAGAGGCTCAGCGGCTGAGCGAGGAAGTAGCGGCCCAGGCTGCAGAAGGGTGGGGCGGTGACGCCTATGCATTTTATTTTGACGAGGAGACACAACAGGCTGTGTTTGTGCTGGACGCTGTTTGGGATTCTTTGGATGACGCCGGGCAGTTTGTGGATGCCTTTGAGGACTATGCCGATTTGCGCTGGGACCCGGCTGACGCACAGATAATGGGTTACTCCACCTGGATGGGTTCAGACCAGGTGGTCGTCTTTGCCAAAGACGGGAGCCGTACCTTGTGGCTGATTGGGCCATCGATTGAGATTTTAGAAAATGCACTGGACGCACTGCAATGAAACAAAGTGATAACCTCAATCAAAATGGGATTGATCCCGCACGGGTCACAGGAATTTTGTTCGATGTAGATGGCACCCTCAGTGATACCGACGATGTCATGGTCGATCGAATGATCAAGTTACTTGCACCAATATCCTGGATGTGGCCAAAGCGAGATGCGCGGAAATTTGCGCGCTGGGTGGTGATGGCGAGTGAAACACCGGCGAATTTCATCTACGGCATCGCAGACCGTTTGGGTGTGGACGCATATTTAGCAGAAGTATATGATTGGTTGGTGCGCACAAGAGGGGATAAAAGACAGAAGCGTAATCAATTCAAAATGATCTATGGCGTTCGGGAAATGTTGGAAATCCTGTCAGCACATTTTCCCATGGCAGTGGTCAGTGCCAGGGATGCTGATTCCACCCATCATTTTCTCAAAAAGTTTGACCTTCTGGACTATTTTGAGTGTGTGGTTACATCACAAACATGTGAGCACACCAAACCTTTCCCTGACCCCGTTTTGTATGCGGCAGAACAGCTTAACCTCGAGCCGCAGGCATGCTTGATGGTGGGGGATACGATTGTGGATGTGCGTGCAGGCAGGTCTGCAGGCGCGCAAACGGTCGCGGTGCTGTGCGGGTTTGGTTCGCAAAAGGAACTATTGCGGGCAGGTGCTGATCTGATCCTCGAACAGACACCACAGGTTGTGCAGGTTCTGCTGCCTGGGCATGACGGTCAGAGTTCGTCAGTCTGATTTTCTCAAGCCTATAAAAAATTTTATATATTTCTCACTCAATTATCTATAAAACCAGATGGTCTCAGATTAACATCTACACCTGAGATATTTTTGGGTAATGAACCAGCCGTAACTTTTACACCCTTGTTGGTTATAATTAGTGCGAGAATAATGGTATGTATGAGGACAACCGGGTAGGATTATGCCCCATGAACTTTATTGTTTATTTTATTGAATAGGAACTAAAATGAGTGACTCGGATTTGAAGAATCAATATGTCAAGCGGTATCCCTGGCCGCGACGCAGGTTTATCCGCGGGTTATTGAGTATGGGGATTGATGTCATCGGCGCCATTTTGACCCGCTGGGAGGTCTATGGCAAAGAGAATATCCCTAAGAAGGGCCCGTTGTTGATTGTGGGCAATCATTTTAGTTTTTTAGATACTGTTGCACCGATTCATACGACCAACTGGCCGCTTGAGTTCATTGGTGATTTCGAAATGCCAAACGCCCCGCCTATTATGAGGGTCTTCCCGCGTTCGTGGGAGACGCTGAAGATTGAGCAGGGGACACCAAATTTTGAGGCACTGCAGGCATCTGAGGCGGTATTGGAACAGGATGGGGTGTTGGTGATCTACCCTGAAGGCCATGTGCATGACGGTCCATTGAACCCGGCACTGCCTGGCGCGGCCTTTATGGCACTCCGAACCGGGGTGCCGATCTTACCGATGGGCACCATCAGTGACAACGACTGGAAGTTGTTTGGCACGATCAAGGAAGAAAAACGGCGATTAGGTGTGACGACCAAAATCGGCGAAGTGTTTGGACCATTAAAATCAAAAAATCCTCAACGACCCAGCAGGCAAGAAATCCATGAGGCCGGTGTGTTGATGATGACCAAAATTGCAGCGCTGTTGCCAAAAGAGTTCCGGGGCGAATTTGACCCTGATAATGCGTGAATTTGAACATGGTTTTTGGATTATTGGAGGCTGCTTTATAATAAAGGCAGCCTCTTTTTGTTTGATCAATGGCGAGCAGAGAGTCTGTGTTCTTAAAAAACTCTTTCTTATGAATTTTAAATATTCCGGGATTAGAATAGATCGGATAGAAAAATTTAAAGGAATTTTCAATGGAATATCGTGATTATTATCAAACTTTAGGTGTCAGCAAGAACGCTGATCAGGATGAGATCAAAAAGGCATATCGCAAGCTTGCCCGGAAGTATCATCCTGATGTGAACCCGGATGACCCAAACGCAGAAGAAAAATTTAAAGACATTAACGAAGCCTACCAGGTGCTTTCGGACGAGGATAAGCGGCAGAAGTACGACCGCTTCGGCTCGCAATGGAAGCAATACCAGCAGCGGGGCGGACGTTCAGAAGATTTTGATTGGTCGCAATGGGCTGCCCAGGGCCAGCCAGGCGGCACACAGTATCGCACGGTTTCACAAGAGGAATTTGAGCAAATGTTTGGGGGAGGGTTGGGCGGATTCTCGGATTTCTTTGAGACATTATTCGGTGGCGTGGGCGGTGTCGGCGGGGCAAGGCGTACGACCCAGAGGTCTCGCCCTCAAACGATGCGTCAGGCGCGGGATATTGAGCATCCGGTTGATATTACCCTTGAGGAAGCCTTCAACGGCACCACACGGCTTTTATCTTTTGAAGGCGGCCGGAGAATTGAAGCAACCATCCCGCCAGGCGTCAAGACGGGTTCCAAAATTCGACTGAGCGGACAGGGCGCTGAAGGGGCACGCGGTGCGGGAGATCTCTACCTCAAAATCAAGGTTTTGCCGCATCACAAATTCACACGCGACGGGGACGATCTGAGAATTGACCAGCCTGTGGATTTCTTTACAGCCCTGTTAGGTGGGGAGGTGAAAGTTGCGACGATTGATAAAGAAGTTAACCTGACCGTCCCACCCGGAACGGATTCGGGGAAAACCTTTCGGTTGAAAGGACTGGGGATGCCAAAACTCAACCGCAAGGACCAGCGCGGCGACCTTTATGTACGTCTGCAGATCCAGGTACCAAAGGACCTGACGTCTGCGCAAAAGAAGAAGTTCAAAGAGCTGCAGGAAGCCATGCAGTAATAAAGCATCTATAGAAACAGCATTCCACGGGTCAGGAGGTATTCACCTCCTGACTTTTGCGTTTTATATCGTGTTAAACGCTTATGTGCTGGCGATTGAATGAAACCTGATGATAAAATCAAAGCAGACAATCTTGAATTGAGTTGATTATGAAAAATGAACCCTTGTGTGATTTAGAAATTTTCCCTGATGCTGATGCAATGATCGCGGCTGCTGCCGATTTGTTTGTCAATCTGGCAAGCCAATCGATCACCGAACGCGGCGTTTTTACCGCAGCACTTTCAGGGGGCAGCACGCCAGAACCGCTTTACCGCACCCTAAGCAGTCCGCAATATTCCGCGCAGGTAGAATGGAACAAGGTGCACCTATTCTGGGGGGATGAACGGCCTGTGCCTGCCGATGATCCCCAGTCTAATTACCGGATGACCTACGAAAACTTGATTTCAAGGGTGCCAATACCGGATCGCAATGTTCACCGTGTGCCAGCAGAAATGGAGGTACGGGCGGCTGCAACCACTTATGAGGCGGATCTGCGGCGGTTTTTCAAGAGTGACTGGCCGCAGTTTGACCTGGTTTTGCTCGGGATGGGCGAGGATGGTCACACAGCATCATTGTTTCCGCATTCCGCCGGTTTGCTTGAGGAGCAGCGCTGGTTTATCCCAAACTTTGCACCTGAACGCGAAACCTGGCGCCTAACCCTCACGAAAAACGCGATCAATGCTGCCCGTTACATCCTTGTGCTGGTAAAAGGTGCATCAAAAGCCTCCATGTTGGCTGAAGTCTTTACGCAGCCCAATGCTCTGGCTGAGAGGCCGATCCAGTTGATTGCCCCTGAAAAAGGGATAATGCTGTGGATGGCTGATGAGGATGCTGCCAGCAAATTGCCGCTGGCGGATGAATGACGGCAAGAGAACATGTAGAGATTGTTTTGTTTTTGTAAGTTGATTGAGTCAGCCATTCAAATGAAACCGAAACCTAAAGACTTAGAACAATATCCCCTTTTGAGCGTACTGTCTGACGAAGAACGCCGGCAAATCTGTAACATGATCCGTGTTGACGCGCTGAAGAAGAACGATGTTTTATTCCTGGAGGGAGAATTTTCCAGTGCGCTATTCTTTGTAATCTCTGGTTGGTTGAAGGCGGAGAAGGTTTCTCGTGAGGGGCGCCAGCAAATTTTGCGTTTTATCGGCCCGGGTGAGATGATCAATGAGTTGTCTGTGTTTTCAGACGAGGCGAACGCCGTCAGCGTGATTGCGCTGGAACCCTGCCAGGTATTCAGCCTATCGCAGGCAGATGTTGAAAAACTGCTCAAACAATCCACCTCCTTTTCGAGAGCCGTGATCAGGAATTTAGCGCACCGCATTGATTATCTTTTGACGAAAATCGAAAACCTATCGCTGTATACTGTGGAGGTCAGATTGGCGAGGTTTCTTTTGGAACATGAGGAATCAGGGGTTGTGTTGCGTCAGTCCTGGAAGACCCAATCTGAGATCGCAGCCCAGATCGGCACAGTGCTGGATGTACTTAATCGGCATCTTCAGAAGTTTACCCGGGATGCGGTGATCGATATCAGCCGTGAACAGATCAGAATCACTGATATGCAAGCCTTGGAGCAGATTGCCAGGGGTTGAGAGGGAGATTGTTTACTGGGGGAGAGAAATTCGACAAAAGTCAAAGACAATCGCATCTGCAATCAATATAATTGTAATTAATTAAATATATTATCCGGAGGTGTGTTTATGCAAAAAGTTATCTTGTTCGGGTTGATGAGTTCGCTGCACGATGTTTTTACGGCTTTGTGGGTTGGCGGAATGCTAACCACAGCCTTTTCATTGATGCCAGCCTTGAAAAGTTTGGGGTTGAAGAGCGACCCGGTGAAAAAGATCTTGAAAACATATCAAAGCCGTTTAAGGATCTTCGCGGTCATTAGCATGGTTGTGTTATGGCTAACAGGCTTTCTGCTGGCGAAGCAATCTGGCACAGGGTTTAGCTTCATGAGTTTTGCGACGCCCTATCATACGTTGATCTCAATCAAGCACATTGTGGTGCTTATGATGGTCGCATTGGCGCTCTTCAGGGGGTTTGTGCTGGGGCGCAAGGTAGATGATTTCACGCCGAAACAACACAAGACCTATGCCATGGTATTGTTTGTCAACGCGTTTTTGGGGATCGTAGTGCTTTTCTTGAGCGGTTTCAGTGCCGCAATAGGTTAAATTTAGCTCCATAAACAACTTCAAAGCTGTTGATTAACAACAAACAGCCCAAACGCGAATGGTCGTTGGGCTGTTTGTTTTACCTTAACTGTGGTGTGGCAATACATTATATTGCCACCAGATTAAAAAACGCTAAGCTTAGACATGCTTGACTGTCAATTATGCGGGGTGTTATCATTCTAATATGTATTTAAAAGGCAGTAAGTGGTCCATGAACAAACGCCGGCGGCGATCAAACCCATGGTTGATCGCCTTTCTGCTCATTGCGATTGGTGCATTAATTTATATTAATCTTAATGTGATTCCGTCTGTTCCACCGCCATTCGTGCCAACGCCAACGCCGACCCGCAGCCCACTTTCTTATTCAGAAGAGGCGCAGGCTTACCTGGCTGAGGGCAGAATTGGGACGGCGATGGAGGCATTTCAGGCTGCGATCAAGGCGGACCCGCAGGATATCTCAAATTATCTCACCTTGGCAAAACTGCAGATATACAGCGGTGAGTATGAGGCTGCCCGTGTCAACGCAGAAAACGCCATTTTGTTGGACAAGAATCAGCCTAACGCATTTTCTCTCTTGGCTTGGGCAAAAGGCTATATGGGAGAATATCTTGAAGCAGAAGCAGACGTTCGTGCTGCGCTGGACCTTGACCCGAACAACGGATTAGCGCATTCCGTTTACGCCTTTATTCTTGCATTGCAGGTGGCTAATAATGTAGGCGAAATTGGGACGGTGGACGTAGCAATTGAGGAATCACGTCTGGCGTTGGAATTGGCACCGCAATTATTGGAAGCCCGTTGGGCGCGCGGGTACGTGCTAGAGATTACCAGCAATTATGAAGATGCTATTCAGCAGCTTCAGGCTGCGATTGAGATTAACGATTCGATCGCTGAGCTTCACCTGGCGTTAGGCCGCAACTATCTTGCTGTCGAAGAATATGACCAGGCGGTGTTTGAGTTTACGAAAGCTTATTCGCTGAACCCCACGGACCCGATGCCCAACTGGTACATTTCACGGGTTTATGCCCGGATTGGTGAATTCGCCAAAGCCGTGCAATATGCAGAGCAGGCGATGAGCGATGCCCCGGATGACCCCTATATGCACGGTAATTTGGGCACGATGTACTATCGGGATCTGCAATATAACCGGGCGATCCAATATCTTGAGCTGGCAGTGCGCGGCGGCACGACGGAAGAAGGCATCGTGGTGGAGGGTTTGCCCCTTGACTATTCGATGTCTGTGATGGAATATTACAGCCGTTACGGATTGGCGCTGGCACGCGTCAACCGCTGCAGCGAAGCGGTGCAGGTGGCACAGGCGATGTTGCAGACAATCCCAGATGATGAGACGGCAGTCTATAACGCTGAGGAAATTATTCGCATCTGTCAGGAATTTCAGGAAAATCCCCCGACACCGACCCCAACCGAGGAGGGCGGCGAAGCTGAAGCAGCGCCTGAGAACACGCCCACATCGGAGTCGGAATCAGATGGCAGCGGTTAGCCCGTTAGGACTGATCGATTATGTATTTACACGGTAAAGAACCCACATTTCGCAAATCTCACGCGAAAATTAACCCCTATCGGGTGTTGGTGCTATTGGTATTGATCGTCTTTTTTGCGTCGATCCTGACGGGGATAGCCAGAGGCGATGTGGAACCCCTGTTTATGCCCACACCCACCCCCACACGTTCTACAGATTCATTTGTTGTGGAGGGAGACACGCATTTTAGGGCTGGCAACCTGAACGCGGCGATTGATGCCTATCGAAGAGCGACGATTCTGGACCCCAATGATGCCCGTTTGTTCACAGAACTGGCACGCATTCAGACCTATTCGTCTGCGCTGTTGACGACCGATGCTGAGCGTCGGGCGCGGCTCGAGGAAGCCTTGGCTTCGATCGATCGCGCAAAAGAAATAGCCCCCAATGACAGCCAGGTGCTGGCGGTGCGAGCCTTCGTTTTGGATTGGAACTCAAACCCGCTGCTGGTAGATGATGACGCCTCTGAAACCTTATTGAACCAGGCAGAATCTGAAGCCGTCCTCGCGCTGCAAATCGACAACACTAATACGCTTGCCCTGGCATATTACGCAGAGATATTGGTGGATCAAAAGAAGTGGAATCAGGCACAGCAATATATTCAACAGGCAGTAGAAAGAAACGCCGATCTGATGGATGTGCATCGGATTCAGGCTTACACCTATGAAACCTTAGGCGCTTACAATCTCGCCATTGAGGAATATGAAAAAGCAATCGATCTGATGCCCAACTACACTTACCTTTATATTGCTGTTGGGAGAATCTATCGGTATCTTGGGAGCATCAATCCAGAACTTTCTCAAGTTTATTATGACCAAGCCTTAGAGAATTTTGCGAAAGCTGCAAATCTCAATGAGCAGTTGGGCGTGATTGATCCGACTCCCTATCTGGCGATTGCCAATACTTATGCTCAGGATGGCGAGTTTTTTGCTGCAGCATTGAATGTTGAACGGGCTTTGGAATTTACACCGTCCAACCCAAATGTGTATGGGCAATTGGGTGTGATCTATTATAAATCGCGCAACTATGAGGGATCGATCCCGGCGCTTGAGTGTGCGATTGAAGGCTGCGACACCCAGCAAAGCTGCGAAGTGCGTCAATGTGATCCGGAAATTGATCCAATGGTGTCTGTGGAAGGCTTGCCGTTATCGCCAAGTACAGTCCTGTATTATTATGTCTATGGGTCTGTTCTTTCTGGCTTGCATCGCGAAGGGGATGATTTGTGCAATAAGGCAATGGCGGTTTTCTCTCAATTGCGTTCGCAATACGCGGATGACCCTACGGTGATGAGCATTGTGCGCGCCGGTGAAGAAATCTGCACCTACAGTGGTCAATCAGAGATGGAAGCCACGCCAACTTTGGTGCCTGAAATTGACTTACAAAGTATGGAGGAACCAACGCCCTAAACCGCATGGGGGAAATGTAAATCTTTTGTAAGAATCATCTCAATACACCTTGACGTGAATTTTGAAGAAAGGTAAGATTGGTTTGTTAGCACTCTTTGTCTTAGAGTGCTAAAATGGTGAAAGAAAACCAATTAAATAACCACTATTTATATATGGAGGAACGAATGGCAATCTCAATTAAACCTTTGGGAAATCGACTTGTTGTTGAGCCCATTGAGGAAGAAGAAATCACCGCTGGTGGTATTGTGCTTCCTGAAACAGCTAAAGAAAAACCTCAAAAGGGCACTGTTTTGGCAGTTGGTCCCGGTGAGCGAAATGAAAAAGGTGAGCATATGCCTTTGGAAGTAAAAGAAGGCGATAAAGTCCTCTTTGCAAAATATTCAGGGACTGAAGTTAAGTATGATGGTAAAAAACTGCTCATTCTGCGGGAAACTGACATTCTCGCGAAACTCGACTAACAGATAGGAATCTAAGGAGTAAATAAAATGGCTAAACAACTTAAATTTTCTGAAGAAGCCCGGAGAGCATTAAAGACCGGTATTGATGTTGTGGTGAAATCCGTTGCGACAACCCTCGGCCCCAAGGGGCGGAATGTTGCGCTGGATCGCAAATTCGGTTCTCCCACGATCACCCATGATGGTGTGACCGTTGCAAAGGAAATTGAACTGGAAGATCCCTTTGAGAATATGGGCGCTCAGCTCTTAAAAGAAGCTGCCACCAAGACTAATGATATTGCTGGTGACGGCACAACGACATCGACTGTTCTGGCGCATGCAATTGTGACCGAAGGCCTGAAGAACCTGGCCGCAGGTGCCAACCCCATGCTTCTGAAACGCGGCATTGAAGCTGCGGCAAAAGCAGTCTCGGATGGCATTATTGAACAGGCAATTGATATCACCACCAAAGGCGAAATTGCCAATGTGGCAACCATTTCCGCTCAGGATCGTGAGATCGGTGAATTGATCGCTGAGGTGATGGACAAAGTCGGTAAAGACGGCGTGATCACCGTTGAAGAATCCCGCGGTTTACAGTTTGAAACCGAATATGTTGAAGGTATGCAATTCGACCGTGGTTATATTTCACCCTACTTCGTCACAGATTCTGAGAACATGGAAGCTGTAATCGAAGATCCCAATGTTTTGGTTTACGATAAGAAAATTTCTGCAGCCAGCGACATTGTCCCCCTGCTTGAAAAACTGGTGCAGGTTGGCAAACGTGAAGTTTTGATCATCGCTGAAGACATCGACGGCGAAGCTTTGGCAACACTGGTGCTCAACAAGCTGCGTGGTATGCTCAACGTTCTGGCGATCAAAGCCCCAGGATTTGGCGACCGGCGCAAAGCGATGCTTCAGGATATCGCTGTTCTGACCGGCGCAACTGTCATCTCAGAAGAAACCGGCCGCAAGCTGGAAACTGTGACTATTGAAGACCTGGGTCATGCTGAGAAGGTTGTCAGCACCAAAGACGATACAACCCTTGTCGGCGGTAAAGGTGATGCCAGCGCCATCAAAGGCCGCATTGAGCAGATTCGTGTTGAAATCGAAAACAGCACCAGCGATTATGACCGTGAGAAACTGCAGGAACGTTTGGCAAAACTCTCCGGTGGTGTGGCAATCATCCGTGTGGGTGCAGCGACCGAAACCGAATTGAAAGAAAAGAAACATCGTGTGGAAGACGCCCTTTCGGCGACACGCGCTGCTGTTGAAGAGGGTATCGTCCCTGGTGGTGGCGTTGCACTGATCAATGCGATCAGCGCCCTGGATAAGCTTGAGATGGATAGCGTTGATGCTCAAATCGGCGTCAAGATTGTGCGCAACTCGCTCGAGATCCCCATGCGCAAGATTGCCGAAAATGCAGGGCAAGATGGCTCCGTTGTTGTGGAGAACGTCCGCCAGGCACAGGCAAAGGAAAACAACAAGCGCATTGGTTATGATGTGCTCACCGAGCAGTATGGTGATATGGTCGAAGACGGCGTGATCGATCCTGCCAAGGTGACCCGCGGCGCCCTCGAAAATGCTGCCTCAATTGCAGCCATGATCCTGACCACAGAAGCCTTGATCACTGATATCAAGGAAGATGAACCCCCAATGCCCGGCGGCGCAGGCGGCATGGGCGGGATGGGCGGTTTCTAAGCCCCAAAAGTTCAACAATAAGGCGAAAGCCTTGCGTTGATGAAATTTGTAACATCATGACACCGATTGGGCATTTCTTCCCAATCGGTGTTTTTGTTTTAGGTGAAGAAACACCAGTGAATCGTGCAAAGATAACCAATAGAATAAAATGCAATGTTTGCAGGCTGTACATATAAGAGCAATTTGTCAGATCAGATTGCTCCTCGCTGATCCTTGATAGGCGCATCGCTTATGATAGCGGAACAACTAAAGGCCAATTCCCATTAATCGAAATTTAATCCCTGTTCAATTTATATTGAATCGTGATAGAATTCACAATTATCTAACCCCCACTTTTTTGTTAGTCTGCTTTTTGACAATGCCATAGAAACACGTTAATTCATGGAGGAACGCATGAAAATCTCAAAGTTGTTGTGTGGTTTAACCCTGTGCGTTATCTTATTTGCCTTTGTCCCCCCGAGGGAGGTGTCAGCCCATATCGAGATCACGAGCAATATGACCATCATCAGTAATGCGACTTGGGTAACAGATATTGTGGTGAAGAATGGGGCAACGTTGACCATCGCTCCAAATGTGACTGTAACGGTAAACTGTGCAGAAGGGCATACGGCTTATGCCTCAGGTAAAGACCCGAATAAGATTGAACTGATCATTGAAGATGGCGCATTGGTTGCGGACCAAGTCACATTTCAGGGTGCAGAAGCCAATTCGTGCTGGTATGGGATTGAGGTGTTGGATAATGGGACGGCCACAATCACCCGTTCGACCATCGCGAACGCGCGGGTGGGGCTCACGCTTGACAAAAGCAGAGCGGTTATTTCGAGAAATACGATTACTAATATCAGAGGGATCCCGCTTTCTACGGATCTTAATCAACGGACTGGAATAGGGATCAATGTTGTTGATGGCGACGATGGCATCCTCATTGAGAACAATACCATCGATGGCTTGTTTGGCGGAGCAAGTTGTAGTGATTGTCTCCCATTGGTAGGCGGTGTTGCCTATGGCATGTTAATCGCCAGAACCAACAACATTACCATTCAGGGCAATCATATTGAAGATGTTTATGGTGGGGATGCTGGTGTAAAGACATTCGACGCATCAGATGGTGCAAACGGTACAAATGGCGTTTTTGGGGCTCCTGAGCCAACCCCGGGTGAGGATGGTGAGCAAGGAAGTGTTGGCGGGCAGGGTGGAGATGCCTATGGCATTTATGTGCATTCGTTGGATGGAAAAACGGTCTCAATTAACAACAACACAATTGAGAGAATCATTGCAGGTGATGGAAAGAAGGGTCAGAATGGTGGTTTTGGCGGCGATGGCGGTGACGCAGGTGAAGTAGGTGTGAACTCTGGAGACAGTGCGCCAATCAACGGTATCATGGGGGGCGCTGGGGGGAAAGGCGGTGCAGGTGGTCTTGGCGGCAATGGCGGGAGTGCGTATGGAATTTATGCGGGTACTCTCACTGTGTCCATGACCAATAATCAAATCGGTGCGATTTGGGCTGGACAAGCGGGTGCAGGCGGAATGGGGGGCGCTGGCGGAGATGGCGGAAACGGCGGAGATGGTAGTTCAGCTTATTATGACCCTACACATCCTGCTGAAAACCTTGTGGCGGGCTATGGTGGTATTGGCGGCACTGGTGGTAACGCAGGCGCCACCGGGGCAAGCGGCAATGGGGGTTCTGCGTATGGCGTTTACGTCGGCAGCAGCATTTTAACCGCATTTGCACAAAATACGATTAACGATGTTTCTGGGACTCAAGGTGTGATTGGCTCACCTGGCCGAGTTGCAGGCGCTGGTGGAAATGGCGGCAGAGGCGGCTATGGTAATTTTTCATATCCTATGGGTGGCGCTGGTGGTGTGGGTGGCAACGCCGGGGTCAGTGCCAGAGCTGGCAATGGGGGAAATGGGGGGTCAGCCTATGGTTTACATATCTATAACTCAGAGGTCACCAGCATTGAGTCCAATATCATTTCGCAGATTGTCTCAGGCAGCGGCAAGGATGGTGGAAATGGTACCATTGCTTCGGCAAAGGGTGGCACAGGCGGGGCTGTGGGGAATTACCCTAATGTCAGTGATCCTAATGTTGAGGGCGGCATTGGCGGTATCGGAAGTACGGGAGGGCTCGGTGGTAACGGCGGGATCGCTGGCTTTGCTTATGGAATCTTTGGGACAGCCGCAAAAGGTAATACGCTTGTGGTGAACAATCTGATAAAGTTTGTTTGGGCGCCAGCAGGCGGCAACGGAGGCGCTGGCAGTAATGGTGGTATTGGTGGCATAGGCGGTTCTGGCAATGCTACAAATGGCGTTGATCAACCCGGGGGAGATGGCGGCAAGGGCGGTAGAGCTGGAAATGGCGGTGTCGGTGGTTTAAACGTTTCTGGCACCAATCTATTCAATGCTTATGGGATTCATGTGACAAGCGGCTCAACCACTGGCAGCAACTGGACGGTTACCAATAACACGATTGCTAATATCTCTTCAGAGAATTCCAGACCTGTCGGAGGTCTTAAAGGTATCCCTGGCAGCGGCGGGGCTGGTGGAACAGGTGACCCGGCAGGGAGTACTGGCGCGACAGGTGTAGCCGGTGTTGATGGGAATCCGGGAGAAAAAGGGCAAACGGCTGGTTATTATTCCGGGGCATATGCGACATCAGCATTGTACAACAACATCATTGTTAATATTGCCACCGCTCCACTTTCCAACAGCGTGGGGCTGTTCAAGGGATTAAATGGTGTCTTAGATGCCTTTAAATTCGGTGATCTATATGGATGGCAGAAAAATTACGGTGATTCATTAAGTGGAATAAATTCAGAGGGGACCATCTATGAAGATCCCTTGTTTGTGGATCTCACAGCAGATGATTATCATTTGATGGCTGCGTCGAATTGTGTAGAAGGTGGTTTCAATACAGCCCCAGGTGTCCCGGATGTTGATCTGGATGGCAATCCGCGTTTGCAAGGTTCATATATCGATATGGGTGCATATGAACTTGAACAATCAGCGGATGATAACTTCTATAACTATCTGCCACTGATAACAAAGTAAATTGGAAATGGGAAATTAATATCGTTGTAATAAACAACCACGTATCACGGTGATAAGAATGAGAGGCTGTTCTGATCAAGAATGGCCTCTTATTTATGAAGTGCTTGACCTTCGATTGGTTGATTGCGCTGGTATAATGGAAAGCATGCAAAAACAGTTGCGCACATCAAAGACAATTAGATGGTTGATCCTTTTAGGATTGATAGCCATCGTGTTATCAGCCTGTACAAATGGGGGGACACCTGTTAGTGAAGAAACAGCATCACCAACCATTCAGGAGTCAACCTCAACAACCATTCCCCAAACGCCCTCAGCAACGCCGCCCCCTTCGGCAGCAATCGTCAATGGTGAACGGATTCCCCTGGCATTCTTTGAAAGCGAAGTCCAGCGTTATTTGATTGCCCAGCAATCCAGCGGTCAGTTAATCGAAGATGATGCTGCGGTACGCGAGATAGTGTTGAATGACCTGATTGATCAGGTGCTGCTGGCACAGGGTGCCCGCGAGGCTGGGATAACGATTACAGATGCAGCGGTGCAGGCTCGCCTGGATGAATTGGCGTCAGAGGTTGATTTGGCTGACTGGATGAGCGAATGGGGTTATTCTGATACGGATCTGTTTGACTCGCTCAAATTGCAGATGGAAGCTGCGGGCCAGCGGGACCGGATTGCTGCAGAAATCCCTGATATGGTTGAGCAGGTGGAACTGCGCCAGGTGTTTGCATATACGGAAGAGGGTGCAAATTCTGCGCGGGTCAGTCTGAATTCTGGAAGGGATTTTGAGGAAGTTGCCCTGGTGTATGACCCGGTCACAGGCGGATATTTGGGTTGGGTGCCGCGTGGTTACTTGTTGATCCCTGCTGTTGAAACCGCAGCCTTTGATTTGCAGGTGGGCGAATATTCCGAAATTATTGAGTCGGAGATTGGCTATCATATTGTGATGGTGCTGGATCGTGCAGAACGGGCGTTAAGTCAGGATGCAAAATTGACCTTACAGCGCAAAGCGCTGCAGGATTGGGTGGCCGATCAACGAGGGATAGCCATAATTGAGGTGTTGATCGATTAATATGAGCAATCAACCTTACCCGCGCAAGCCAAAAAATGTTGATCGATACGGGCAGGAACGTCAAATCCCGAGCATGGCCACACCCCGCAGGCCAGAACCTCCAAAAAAGGGTGGCTTTTTAGGGGTTGTTTTTACACTCGGCATCTTTGGGGGACTGGTTTGGCTGGTGATGCTGATTTTCAACATTGGTCCTTATGCCACGGTGACGCCAGTGCAGACACGAACGCCGCAAAACCAGCCGTTCCTGGTCACTGAAACCTTGACAACCGGAGAGAACTTATTCGCCACCGCCACAACCGTCGGATTGACAGTCCTAAACCCGACTGCGACTTTGATCCCCAGTGTAACCCCCACCAGCACCCAGACGCCGACACAAGAAGTGTTGCCTTATGTGTTGGATGGCGAACCCGAGCCTGTGCCCAGCAGTATGATCCGGCCGCAATTGGGTTGTGATTGGCTGGTGATCGCCGGCCAGGTGTGGGATCTGCAGGGTGACCCCATGATAGGGTTGAAGCTTCACCTGTATGGGGAGTTGAACGGATTGGCGATTGACCAATACGCACTGACAGGGGCGGAAGAAGCGGCAGCCTATGGCAAATCCGGCTTTGAATTTGCCCTGCAAGGGCTGCTGGTGGATAGCGAGGCGACGCTCTATATCCAACTGGTGGATGCAGATAACGTCCCGTTATCATTGCCCTATGCTGTCCATACTTATGAGGATTGCAACCGTAATCTGATCCTGGTGAATTTCAAGCAAGTGCGTTAAACGGTTTTTTTCTGATTTCTGAGGACCTTCGGACGATCTCCGAAGGTTTTTTGCTGTCATTTCCTTGACATTATAATTCGGTGACGGTATATTTATTTCGATATTCATCAATATAAAATATGGAGAATGTTATGGAAGAATCATTAGAAACTTTGCTGGGCTTTTTTAAGGCATTGGCAGATGCAAACCGGTTGAGGTTGATTGGGCTTTTAGCGCAAAAAGAATCAAGCGTGGAAGAACTCGCTGCAGTACTGGACATCAGCGCTTCAACTGTTTCACACCATCTTTCAAAATTAGCTGAAATTGGTCTGGTCTCAGCGCGGGCGGAGGGGTATTACAGTGTTTACCGTTTAGAAACAGAAACGTTGACGGGGATGGCAAAGCGTATGCTTTCAGAGGAAACCCTCCCTGAGGCTGCAAAGGACCTTGATCGAAAGGTATACGATCGGAAAATTCTCAAAGATTATTTGAATGATGATGGTACGATTGCCCAACTGCCCACCAATCGTCGAAAGTTGGATGTCATTCTCAGATATTTGGCTGAACAATTCGAGGTTGGAAAAACCTATACTGAAAAACAAGTCAATCAGGTCATTGGTGCGTTGAACGAGGATATTTCGGGATTGCGACGTGATTTGATCTCTGTCGGCTTATTGGGGCGGGAGCGGGACGGATCAGCTTATTGGCGTATCAAGCCGGAGGGATGATCCAGCCCGGTCTCTCGAAGATGAAAAAATGAAAGCCGCTGATCGCAAATGTGTTTTGTGAATCAAGCGGCTTTTTATTTAAATTTACGCTTGTTTTGCTCTTGGCTGGATTGAGAAAGTTTCATCTCCTGTCAGCAACCCGGAGAGGGGTTGGGAAGGCAGGGCAAGTACCTTGCTGTTGGCAAAGAACTCAAAGTCAAAACCCGTTTCATCACCAGCGGCTTTCCCGGGGATGGGCATCAGGCGCGCCGTCAGCGGCTTCGCCAGGCGAGAGGATAGGGCGGCGACATCCAACAGCACAGCCTGAATCTGTTCTACAGACGCATCACCCGGCAGGGGCACCGTATCCAGACCTGTGCCACATACGGAAGAATAAAGCAGCATATCGGTTACACCCAGTACACCTTCAGCCCCGCGCTGGGCGAGCGTGGAATCTTCCAACACAGGCAGCATCAAGCCGTTGAAACCGGTGCGCTTGAAGTTTGCCTGGTCGAGTGTGTCCATCAGGAAGGCGGCTGCTGCCAAACTACCGGAGAGCCCCAGAGCGCTCAGTCCGAGTTTTTCTAAGGCATACCCAATGGAGATCTCATAACGGGGGAAAGGCGCCAGTGAAAAATCAAGCCCTTTGAAATCAACGCTGTAGGTTTTGGCTAATTTTTCTCCAGTTTCTGTCAGTTTCTTGGCATGGGATTCGATCGATTGGATCAGCCGGCTGCGAGCATCTGACAGGGATGTTGCTTCTGAAAACGCCGACACTGCCAAATCGGCTGATTCTAAAGCCAGGCCAAAACCGGCTGATTTGCCCTGATGATAGGCAGCGGGGAAAAAGGGTGTGTGGGGCAGCACATTTGCCAGCGCAGCAAAGCGCAGGTTGGCGAAGCCATTCTTCTCGATCGTTGCTGCTTGACGAATGACTTCAGCACAGGCACGGATTGCAGGCAGGCTCAGTTCACCTTCAGGTGTTATCATGTTTCCGCTGAAGAACAAATTCTGAGAGTTTGCCAGCATCTGGGGGATCGCTGTATAGGAAGCTAATTGGTCAGGCTGTGCCGGACCGAGGGCGGCATAATCAAACCCTTCACTGTGAGCCAGCATTTCAAACTGGGTGGTGGCTGAAGCATAATCATCGGCGGATAAAAATTCAGGAAAAGGCGGTGTTGCCAGCCGGATAGATTGAACTTGATAGCCTGATGCGCTAAAAACCTGTTTGGCATCCTGGGTGAAGATGCCGGCTTTTTGAAAGGCAAGCTCACTCAATGGCCAGCGGGGATTCATAAAAAATGTTATGGAACGAATACGCATAGGTTATTCCTCTTTTAGTTGGGTTCTTTGGCGCAGGACCTCAGCGATTAGGATACCTGCCGCTATGGCGGCGTTCAAGGATTCAACCCGACCGCGCATCGGAATGGAGATCCTGTGGGTGGCGATGGCTTCTCCCTTTGGCGAGGCGCCAAATGCCTCCCCGCCGATCAGCAAAGCGCAGGGTTGACGCAGATCATCCTGCCAGAGAGAAGTATCCGCTTCTACGTCGGCAAGGAAGACTGCCATATCCTTGACGATGGGTTCGATTTCATCCCATGAGGAACTGAGGATTGGCAGGTGAAAGTGAGCGCCCATACCCGCCCTGATCACTTTGGGCGAGAAAGCGTCCACAGTGCCCGGTGTGGTCAATACCGCATCCGCGCCTGCCGCTTCTGCTGTGCGTAGTAGGGTGCCCATGTTGCCGGGGTCGCGGATCTGATCTGCAATCACGAGAAAAGTGGGGGATGAAGGCAATGGCAGGGCCTGAAGTTTGAGCACCCCCAGAATGCCTTGTGGTGTTTCCGTGTCGCTAATATCAGACATCAGCTCCGGTGTGATTTGTGCGGACTCGACGCCTTGCTGATCTTGCAGCTCGTTGACCAGTTTCAATCCCCTTTCCGATAATGTTTCATCATACAGGATGAACTCAATCGGCCAGTGAACGCTGGCGGCTTCCTCCAGTAGACGCACCCCCTCCGCCACAAATGCCCCTTCGGACTGGCGGTTTCTACTGCGCGCTTGCAAGCTGCGCACGAGTTTGAGTTTATTATTACTGGACGAAGTGATCCATTCAGTCACTGGTGATCCTTTATTTTTCGCATGATGTTTGTTGTGTTGATCTTATTGTAACAAGGATTTCGGGGATTGTTCCTGGGTTTCTGAAGTGTGTTATTGAATCTGCTGATTGGTCATCATCGGAAAATTCAAGTGTCAGGTAAAAAAAGACCCCCAGACTATCAGGAAATGAGCTGGGGGTTATATTCAGTATGAGTAGATCAGATCTGCTTGCGGTAAGTGATAAAGGTTTTATCCTGTTTATACCCAAGGCTTTCGTAAAGTTTTAGTGCTCCGGTGGGGTTGTTTGTATCCACGCCCAGGGCAACTTCAGTCATACCAAGCGCCTTATGCATGTGCATACTGCGTACAATCAATGCGCGTGCAATGCCATGCCGGCGCCATTGTCTCTGAGTGGTGATCTCTTCTGTCCAACCGCGTTTCTTGTTATATTTCTGATTGTAATCATGATCAATGTAATTCAAAACGCTGCCGGCAATTTGATCGTCTTTCCAGGCGACCTGCCACAGCTCGGGTTGAAAATATTTCGACTCTTTATAGGAAATATAGTCTTCTTCGGAGGGCTCTGCAAAACCCCAGTGATCGCGGAAGGCTTCGATTGAGGCATTCCAGATGTCTCGATAGTGCTGCTTCTGTGCCGGGCGCGCTTCGATTCCCTCAGGTAGTTCAGCGCTGGGAATCTCTTCCAACGGTCTTGACATTTCAAAGCCGAATCTCGCAGCATGGTAACCCAGTTCTTCCAATATATGGCAAAATCCGGTTTTTTGGGCGGTGCTGAAGGTTTGCAGAAACCTTTCACTATCCTGGGGGTGTTCAGATGCAAGGTTCTTCAGGCGCGTTTCACACCATTGGATCATCACCTGTTCGATGCCCTTGTCACGCCATTCGGGCTTGATATAGACAAAGTGCGCATAGATGCGGTGGTTGGGGCTTTCTTCCTGGTAGGCTTCACAACGGGAATAGGCGATTGTTTGCCCCTTCACCTCTGCAAAAATCATATCCTGTGAAGGATCTGAATGCGTGAGGTGCGCATAATCGTTCTTAATATCCTCCAATGTGATAGATCGTTCTTCATTATCTGCATTGGACGCCGCCTCAATAACGGCAATCATCTTTGGGAAGTCCGATTCCCCAGTAAACTTTCGAAATTGCAATCCCTCAATCTGAGGGGCATTGGTTATTTCAATATCTAATGCTTTCATTTTGGTTACTCCGTTCAATGGATTATTCAACCTGCAGAGGAGTGATATTCACCCCCAACAGGTGAGCCTTGTTTTTTTAGCTAAACCGGTGCAAACCTCACTTTGCGTTGTTTTTCGGGAACAATCCGGCCGATGCCTTTTTTCCCGGCTCACCTGTTTCATCCACAATCATGCAAGAATCTGCATGTCGATGATTTCATTTGTTTTCTGGTCCGTCGCCATTGGCTGCTGCCGCTCTTTCAAGATCTCGCTTGTTGAGTTTGAATTTGAGCCATGCCGGGATGACCGTGACCAGGGCAAAGATGGCGGTGATGTAGAACGGCGCCCGGGGGTTGATCGTTTTCCACAGCAGCGACCCGATTGCAGGGGCTGGCAGTGAAAAAATACCCAGACTGGTGTGGATCAGGCCAAAACCCGTGCCGCGCAATCGCTCCGGCAGAACCTTACTCAATAAACTCTGGTATGCTGGCGAAAGTAAGCCGACAGCCACGCCAAACAATGCCCATACGCTGACAAACCCGATGAAGCTTTTCATGTAGATCATCAGGAGCATGGCGAAGAACTCCAGCAAGAATCCCAGAGAAATCGCGATGCGTTCGCTGAATTTATCCGCAAACCAGCCTGCTGGGATGGTGGTGACCATCGAAGCAACACCAAAAGCTGACGAAAGCCAGCCGATCTGCTCCAAGCTCATCCCGGCGATTTCTTCCAGGTAGAGGGGCATCAGACGGAAGGACATGGAAAATGCGATATCGCGCACACCGTCTGTCAGTAGGATCCAGGTGAGGAGCCCGCCTGCCAGCGCCAGGCCAAGAATAGCCTTGAAATTGACCTTGAGGGATTCAAAGGATAATTTCTCAGCGATATTTTCACGGCGGCGCTTACCCGCCACTTTTGCAAGGATCAGGCGAATGGTTGTCGCACACACATAGATGCCTGCGGCGATGATCAACATGAATCTGAAGCCGTAATTGTCTGCCAGCCAGCCTGCCAGCGGCGGCCCGATCACGGTCACGACGGTGTAGATGGTATCGGTGATGCCATACACCTTGCCGCGGTGCTCTTCAGGGGTTTCTTCGGCAATGAATGCACCAAAGCTCGGCCCTATCAGGGAGCGAGTTGTGGCACTTAGCCCTTCTGAAAGGTAAAGCCACTGCCAGGTGGAGGCAAATATAGGCGAAATGTAGGCACCCAGGCCGATCATGCTGCCAATTGCAACGCTTTTCAGGCGGCCAATCGTGTCGGAAACCCATCCGCCCAATACCTGAAGCACCAGTGGAATGATTTGAGAAACGGTGAAGAACACACCTACCTGCATGATGTCTGCACCGAGATATTTAAGGTACAGGGGCAGCATACTGTAGTACATTTCACCGGCAATGTTGGCGAACACCATCGCAACCATGAAAATGATCAGGGTCTTTGATAAAATCCGCTTATTTGCAGTTTGTACATTTAGTTTTGTCATTGTGTCTGCGTTGTCCATCTTCTTTTCCTTCAAGTTTAATGCATCCAGGGTTTAAACCTGAGCTGATAAACCTGTGTTGCTCAAGTTCTTTCCCGGGCGTAATTCCAATTCATAAGTATTGTATTTTTGGGTCACATGCATGCCTGCTTTTTCATAAAGGCGTGTGGCATTGGTCAGGCTGGTTGCATCCACTCCAAGGCCGACTCGCTTTTTGCCCCTGCGAGAAAATTCATGGAAGGATGTGAGCAAAAGTGCCATACCCAGCCCCTGCCTGCGCCAGGGTTTGCGCACGCATAATTGGCTGACCCATCCCATATCCGGGTCTTCGTTCATTTTTCCCGAACAGCGGCAAATGCCAGCGATTTGATCGACATCTTTAGCCAAATACCACAGGCTGGGGTCAAAGTCCTCGCTGTTCTCTATGTAGTGATGCCATTGTTTGAGCGTTTCCTCGATCGGGCGCTCGACAAAGCCCCAATGATCCTGGAAGGCATCTTCCATTGCGATCAGTGCCTCTTTAAGTTCAGTTTGCATGTTAATGGGCACGATGCTCAGTCCATCTGGTATCGCAGGCTGTTGCAGCGGCTGGTCGAGTTCGATCACCATCCGGTAAAAATTACGGACGAGGGTGAACCCATAGGTTTCTAAGGCAGTGTTGCGGCGTTGATCATTGCTGGGGAGGCCGTGGTTGAGGATGACCCTGGTACCTTCTGGCGCCAATTGGAGTCGTTCACGGGCGCGGCTTTCAGCCCAAGTCAGCATCTGTGCAAAGAGGTCTTCATCCCAGGCATCGGGGTGCAGTACACCCCAAACATACTTGGTCACATGCGGTTTAGTCGTGTCCCACAAATCGATATAGCCAATGATCTTGCCATGTTGATCTTCCACCAGACGAATATCCTTTGCTAAATTTATGCCGGGCGATGTCCAATCAATGATCATCTCGTTCAGATCGCAATCCTCATAACCTAAGACGAATTTCGAGTGCGCGTTGAGAAGATCGACGACGGTTTGTGCGTCGTCTAGAGAAAAGGGGCGCATTTTTATTTGAGTTGTTGTCGTTACCATGTTCGTTCTCCGTTCATCCATGTTCGCATCAGTTTTTGTCGATGTAGATGCGGACACAATTGGGTTGATTTATATATTTTTGCAGCAGGTGGGCTGTTTTCATCAATACATTTGATGTTGCCCGGGATTGGTTGTTTGTGTTTTCCAATGTTTTTTCCTGCATTTGTGAGTTCTTAGGCTCATGATCAAGGGAGGCTTCATCAATCAATGTGAAGTGGTACATCTTGATCCTCCTTTTTTGGTAGATTCTTTATGATCTACCCGTCCATTGGCAGCCGGCGCTGCTGCCGTGGTGTTCTTTTATCGATCCGGTGGGGAGCTGCCAGGTCCCCGGTTGCTGCAGTTTTTATTGCGAGCATTTTGCTTTCCTAGATCGATTCCATCATCATGGTTCCATATTGTGATTATCAGGTTGTACATGTTTTTTCCTTCTCTTATGTCAGCCAGGGCTTTTTAACCAAAAAGCCACGGGGTTTGTACGGTCCCGTGGCTCTGTGAGTATAATCAACAGGGTGGATGGAGAAAAAGAAAAAGCCACGGGGTTTGGAGTTCGCCCGTGGCTGCGTTACCGAAATTAGGTAAAGCTAAATATTAACAGGCGCACTCCGCGTAGGGGCAGCGATGCCAACGGCATCGGCAAAGCGATTGCGAAGCATTTTTTGCGTGAATAAAGAAGTATTCATCTGCGGGTGCGTTCCTTTCTTGTAAAATTCTATTAAGTATGCCTGATTCTCAGGCGTTTTTTCACCATATCGAGTTTATCATAGAAATCTAAGCTGTGTCAAGAGAAAAATGGGATGAATCAGGGCTTTTTAATAAATCCTGTATAGATGACCAGGATCAATCCTAATCCGCTGACCAGGATCAGCCCGATGCCGACAGATTTTGCTTCGCCGAGTGTGCGGTGCAAGATGGAAGGCGGCGTGGTTGGGGTGAATGTGGGTGCCGGGGTGCGCGTCGGGAAGGGCGTCATCGTTGGGCGTGGTTGGGTGGGGGTGGGCGTGCCCGGGTCTGGTGTGCGTGTGAATGTGGGCGTCGCCGATGGTTCGGTGGCAGCCCGGATCAACAGGCGGTCTCCTTCATAGACGGCTGTGGTGGTGACACTCATCCCGCTGTTTCGCAATATCTCATCAATCGGCACGCCATACGCTTCGGATATCGTCCACAAATTTTCGCCATACTGAACGATGTGAATGATGATACCGTCCGGATCGGGTGTTGATGTGACGATGGGCAGGATAGAGATGGCTGTTGGCTGCTGGTTTTGGGATAAAAGCGTTACATCATCCTCAGAAGTGTCAGCGGAGACCGCACTGGCGCTGCTATCTCCCGGCAAAACGTTCAATGTGTAAAAGACATTGCCGCCGGACATGGCAACACCCGCACCGACCTTGCCTGTGGCAAATCCTGTCATCGTCTGCCAGTGAACGTAATCAGACCAGACGGTGTAAACGGTATATTGAATGGACATATTGGTGCCCATGGCCACATTTTCTTTGATACCGTAATCAAAGGCTGTGGTGCCATCCGCACGGGTATGCGTCCAGGTGCCGATGGAGGCTATATAGTCACTGTGGCTCTGGGCAAAGGACATCAAGTAACCATCTACTGTATAGGGGGTAAGACCCAGGCTTTGGCGCAGGCTGTTGACGGTGCTGATCAGATCAGATGGGGTGCCGGCTTGCGCCGATACCGGTTGAGAGCTCGTTATCCCCCCGAGAATGATCGTCAGCAGGGCGAGGATGATAAATTTTCTACTCAGTCGCATAATGGGATTATTATAGCGTGTTTAATCGAAAAAAGTGACCCCTTGAAGTGGATGGATTATCTCGCAGTGGGGAAAAAGCGGCTGTGATTATTCGGACGCTTGCTTGCGCTGCTTTTTTTGGATGATCCATTGGGCAAAGCGCGTCAATCCGCAAGTTGAGAGCACTGCGCCAAAGGCAATCGTGCCTAATTTGCCGCCTGCGCCGCCAAGCAGGGGTGTGCTGTACACAAACACAATGCTTGTGAACAACCCCGTAATCAGGATATGCCATTTGTTCGGGCAGCGCCTTTCGCTGGTCATGCCGGCGAAACTGGCGCAAATCGCGACAACTGCCAGTGTGCCCCCTATGACCGGAAAGATGGCTGGCAAGATCAAACCACCCATCAACCCCACAAAGGCAGAGGCCATAGTGGGGCCATGGTTCTTATAGGCGTTGAGATAAAATGTGAGCGGTGTTGCGATCATCCCAACCAGGATGATGATCAAATTGGTCCGCAAGTCTGCAATCGGCAGGATCAGGAATTCCCGCCCCAGGCTCATGCAGGTGATGGCGGTGCCGATCAGGGCAATTGTGCCGAGTTTTCCGCCAAACCCGGCAAAATTATGTTCGGTCAGGTTGAACACGATGGCTGAAATGATACCGGCAATGGCTACTTCGCCGTAAGAGAAAAGCAGTACATTCGATGTCATGCCGACAAACGCACCGCAGTAGATAGGGATGCTGTATTTAGGCAGGATCAGGTGGGCGATGATGCCAACAATGGACGCCGCCACGACAGGGCCTAAACCGAGATCGTGTGAAATGATGTAAGCTAAAATTGCTCCGACAAAAACAGATAAGGCCTGACGAATCAGGTGGGTTTTATCTGCGCGTTCCGGAGAGGACAGGAGGACGCGCTTTCCTTCCATGACGACTGCGATCAATGCCCCGATCAGCACAACCAGCGTGACGATGCCGCCAATAGAGTGATATCGCCATGCTTCAATGATGGTGGAGATGAGCAGAGCAATGATCGTGACGGATAATACTACCCATCCTAATAAGGTTTGCCAGTTGATCTTCTTATCTGTGTTTAAAGTATGGTTGACTGAATATTTTTTCATAAGTCAGAGATGATTATATCGTAGAATTAAGGCACCTTAACTTTGTTCAGTTGGATAAGAAAAAGAGTCATTTATGGCAAAAGTTTATATAGGCACGTCCGGTTGGCAGTATCCTGATTTTTCTGAGCTTTTTTACCCGCGTGGCGTAGAAAAGAATGAACAACTCACCTATTATTCAAGAAAATTCAATTCTGTAGAAATAAATAATACATTCTATCATCTGCCAAAGGAAGATTCGGTCAAACGCTGGTATGAGCAGGTGGCTGAGAAATTTGTTTTTTCCATCAAAGCAAGCCGCTATATCACTCATATGAAGAATCTGATGGATCCAGAAGAGACTTTGCCAAATTTTTATGAACGAATTGGGACTTTACGTGATAAATGTGGGCCGATTTTGTTCCAGTTGCCACCGAGGTGGCAGATCAATCAAACAAGATTTGCCCAGTTTCTTCAACATCTACCCAAAGAAAACCGGCATGTCTTCGAGTTTCGTAACCCAACTTGGTTGAAGGATGATATTTATGATCTATTAGAAAAACACCGGGCCGCATTTTGTATTTATGACATCAATTATAAACTTTCACCTCTTATCACAACAACGGATTTTGTTTACATACGCCTGCACGGTCCGGGTAAGGCGTATCAAGATCCTTATGACCTCGAAAGTCTTAAGCAGTGGGGGAACCGCATTCAAGCATGGCTGGAGTCGGATCTGGATGTTTATTGCTATTTTGATAACACATATCAGGGTCATGCTTGGGAAAATGCCAGAAATTTGCAATCAATCATAAGCAATTAAAAATGGAAGGTTAAATCAAATGAAAAGTGAGATTAGGGTAAAATCATAGCAGTATCACAACTGGTATGGAGGTAGACAGAGATGCTCGACATTAAATTAATCCGAGAAGAACCAGCGCTCGTTCGAGAAGCCCTCGAGAAGCGGCAGATGGACCCGTCTCCAGTGGATCAGATCCTTTCATTGGATGAAAAACGCCGAGAGTTGATCGTGAACGTGGAAGAGATGCGTTCTGAGCGGAATGCTGTTTCAAAAGAGATTGGGCGTATGAAGGATAAAGATGCCCGTCAGGAAAAAATCGACGCAATGCGCTCACTGGGTGAGAAGATTGACTCGGTAGATGCGGACCTCCAAAGCGTCGAGACGGCGCTGAATGAGCTGCTTTCTGCAATCCCAAATATCCCCGATCCGGATGTGCCTGTGGGCGTGGATGACAGCGATAACATCGTTTTACGGACGGTGGGTGAGTATCCCGAATTTGATTTTGAACCGAAACCTCACTGGGATTTAGGCCCAGACTTGGGGATTATTGACTTCGACCGGGGGGTAAAGCTGGCTGGTTCCCGATTTTACGTGCTGAGCGGGCCAGGTGCACTATTGCAGCGTGCCCTGATTTTCTGGATGGTGGATTTGCACATTCAGCAGGGCTATCTCGAAAAATATCCGCCTTACATGGTGCGTGAAGAGATCATGTTTGGCTCGGGGCAATTGCCCAAATTCCGTGATAACCTTTACCGGGATATTGAAGAGGATCTTTTTTGGGTGCCGACAGCTGAAGTGCCATTAACCGGGCTCCATCTTGGTGAAATCCTCGATGAGCAGCAGCTCCCGATCCGATACACCGCCTATACCGCTTGCTTCCGAAGGGAGAAAATGAGCGCCGGGCGGGATGTGCGCGGTATCAAACGCGGTCATCAATTTGATAAAGTGGAGATGTATACCTACTGCAAGCCTGAAGATTCGGTTGAAGAACACACCAAGATGCTGCACGATGCCGAAGAGACCGTGGCAGCACTGGGATTGCCTTACCGTGTTCTGCTGCAATCCACGGGTGATTTAGGCTTTAGTTCGCATAAGACCTACGACTTGGAGGTATGGGCACCTGGCTGCGGCGAGTGGTTGGAAATTTCTTCCATCTCCAATGTTGGTGATTTTCAGGCGCGACGGGCAGGCATCCGCTACCGCCCGAATGATAGCAAAGGAACCCAATTTGTGCATACATTGAATGGTTCAGGTTTGGGCATGCCCAGAACCCTGATTGCTGTTCTTGAAAATTACCAGCAGGCAGATGGTTCAGTGGTCATACCCGAGGTGCTGCGCCCACTAATGCATGGCGCTGAGGTCATCCGCACATCCTGATGTCATTGTGGGCTGAAATTCCGTTGCTGGTTGTTGTTGTCCTGGGGATGCTGATCGGATTCTTCGGACTATTCCTGGTTTTCTTCCCGGGGTTGACCGTGATCTGGTTATCCGTCCTGTTGTGGGGGTTGGTGACCCGCTTTAATTACACCGTGGGACCGTGGACCTTCATCCTGACAATTGCGACATTTGCTGTGGTCACGATGTTGATGCTGCTGGGCAATGTGCTCGATAATGTCTTTATGGCGGGCGGGGCACGGTCAAAAGGGGCAAGCTGGTGGGCAATTGGTCTGAGCTGGCTGGCAATGATGATCGTGAGCGTGTTGTTAACCCCTATTGGTGGATTGATGGCAGCGTTGGTGGTGTTGTTCCTGGTTGAGTTAATCCGCATTAAAAATTATCGAGAGGCGTTCAAGTCCACATCCAGCATGGCGATGGGCTGCGGTTGGGCAGTGTTTGCCCGGTTGATCGTTGCATCACTGATGATCGGATTATTCATCATGTGGTATTTCTTGCTTTATTAATCTCCAAACAAGTCTTGAATTCAAAAAAAGGACGGCTGATATGCCGTCCTTATGTGTTGTATCAGACTGGTTGAGATTATTCTTTTGGGAGGAAATTTTCGATCATCAAGATCGAGCGATCGCCCAAGTGCTCGGCAACGGTCACCAGGTGGGACATGGTTGCTTCTTCCTCAACCTGCTCGGTCACATACCAGCGCAAGAAGTCCTGTGAGGCATAATCTTTGGCTTCGACAGCCAGATCCATCAGGTGATAGATCTTGGATGTGACATCTTTTTCCCAGCTTAGCGCCATTTCAAATGCGGCTTTTACGCTCTCAAAATTATTGGGCACATCAGGAATGGCGGGGATGTTGACATCACCTTCGACTTCTAGAAGGTAGTGCACAAATTTCATGGCGTGTTCGCGTTCTTCCTCTGATTGATCAAAGAAGAAGGCTGAGAGTTTGAGCAAACCCAAACCATTGAAGTAGGCAGCCATATTGGCATAGGCATTGGATGCCTTCAGTTCATCGCCAATTTGGGTGGTGATTGCATCATTTAATTTTTTACTGATTTTCATTGTTCCTCCAAAGGTATAATTTTTATTGTTAAGTATTATTATACATCTCAATTGTATAAATTATATAAAAAATATAAGGTATATCCGATTATTGGTTGGATAATATAAAAAATAACCGCCCAGGTGGGCGGGGGTTTTCGTGTTCATCCATTTTGATTGGGGTTATCTTGCTTGTCGTGCCAGATATAGAGCGATCGACCCAGCGACGGCTGCGTTGAGGGAATCGATCTGACCCTGCATGGGGAGGCGCATCAGCAAGTCACATTTGTCTCTAACGAGCCTGCGTAAGCCTTTACCTTCATTACCAATAACCAATCCGACTCCGCCCTTCAGGTTGATGTCTTCTGGCGTTTGGGCTTCTTGGCTGTCTTCCAGCCCGATCATCCATCCGCCGACTTCCTTCAGCCGATCCATTGCCTGGGCGATGTTTTGCTGGGCAATCAGAAGCATCTCGGTTGCCCCCGATGAGGCATTCACTACAGCAGGGGTAACAGACGCCGAACGGGCGGGGGGCATGATCACGCCATGCACACCAAAGGCTTCAGCAGATCTCAGCAGTGTGCCCAGATTTTGTGGATCCTGGATTTGATCTAATAGAAGGACAAACACGGGTTCGCTTTGCATTTGGGCTTTAGCGATGATGGCTTCAAGGTCGCTGTAAGGGTATCTGCCGGTGCTGAGCGCGACAGCCTGGTGATGCGGGTCAATGCCGTCCAAATCGGAGCGTTTTACAAAGTCAAAAGGGATTTGTTGCGACCGGGCAAGATTGAGGATGTCTTCCAGGTGCCCCTGCGGCTTGGCGCCCTGTGCGATCCATAAGCGGTGGATGTGTCTTCGCCGGGCACGTAACACCTCAAAGACAGGGTTGCGTCCTGTGATCCATTCGCTCACGCGCTACTCCCAGTGCCAGGTCGAACCATTGGTGGTATCTTCAATCACCACACCCAGTTGGGCTAATTGATCTCTGATTTGGTCAGAGAGCGCATAGTTTTTCTGTGCTCTGAGTTCCTGACGCAAGTCCAGCAGCAGATCGATAAAGGCGTCTGCATTGCTGGCTGATCTTTCGCGAGTCTTAAGTTGTAAACCCAGCACACCGGTCAATGTTGTGAAAACTTGCTGTGCTTGTGAAAGTTCTTCATCTGTGGCGCCTTTTGCGCGAGCCTGATTGATCATCCGAACCAGGTCAAAAATAGTGCCAAGTGCACCGGCTGTGTTGAAGTCCTCTTGCATTGACTCATCAAAACCCTGCTGCGTGGCTTCAACCTGGTTTGCCAGTTGATCGAGGATTTCTTTGGGCGCACCTGGGGCGTCTGCCAGGGCGGGTTTCTTGGCTGAAAGCAAACGATCTAAAGCGCGTTCGTTGGCTTCAATGACTTCAGTGTTGAAGGTGAGGGGGCTGCGGTAATGTGAGCTGATCACCATCAGGCGCATCACGTCACCGGGGTGTGCCTCGATGAATTCATTAATCGGGATCAGGTTCCCGGTGGACTTTGACATTTTCTCACCCTTGAGTTGCAGCATGCCGTTGTGCATCCAGTAACGGGCGAAGGGTTTGCCGGTGATGGCTTCAGATTGTGCAATTTCGTTTTCATGGTGCGGGAAGATCAGGTCATTGCCGCCGCCGTGAATATCAATTTGGTCGCCCAGGTGTCCCAAGTTCATGGCTGAACATTCGATGTGCCAGCCCGGTCTGCCAGGTCCCCAGGGGCTGTCCCATGAAATTTCGCCTTCTTTTGCAGACTTCCAAACCGCAAAATCCATCGGGTTTTCTTTGCGTTCATCCACGCGGATGCGGCTGCCGGCGTTCATCTCGTCGAGGCTGCGGCCGGAAAGCTTACCATAATCTTTGGCTGATTCGACACGGAAATAAACATCGCCGTCAACTTCATAGGCAGCACCTTTTTCGATCAATTTCTCAACCATGCCGATGATCTGATCGATCTCGTTCGTTGCTCTGGGATGATCGGTGGCAGGTAAAACGTTCAATTCTTGTAAATTTTGTTTGTATTCTTCGATGTATTTTTCAGCGAGTTCAATCGGATCAACGCCCAACCGGCGGGCTCGGTCAATGATCTTATCGTCCACATCGGTGAAGTTCATCACATAATGGACATCATATCCCTTGTAAGTCAGATAGCGCCTGACAACATCGAAAACCAGGGCAGACATGGCATGACCGACATGGGCATTGTCATAAACCGTTGGGCCGCAGACGTACATGCGGACTTTGCCTTTTTCGATTGGTTGGAATTCAGATTTATCACGGGTAAGCGTATTATAGATTTTCAAGGGCATGTTTGAAACTCCATGTCGTAGAGAAGTGTTGTGTAGTTAGTCTTCGTCGGGTTTGGCGAAGATCATGCGGCCGGCAGCTGTCTGTAAAACTTTGGTGACGGAAATCGGGACAGTCTTGCCAATGTACTTGTGGCCGTTTTCAACCACAACCATTGTGCCATCTTCCATATACCCGACTCCCTGGCCGTATTCCTTGCCCTCCTGGATAATCTTCATCTCGAGGGTTTCGCCGGGCAGCAAGATGGCTTTGACGGCGTTTGCCAACTCATTGATGTTGAGGATCGACACGCCCTGTAATTCAGCCACACGGTTGAGGTTGTAGTCGTTGGTCAGGATAGGACAGCTCAACTGACGTGCCAGGACAATCAGGCGTTCGTCAACCTCACGTACGCCCTCCACATCAATATCTGTTATGGTAACTGGGATGGAGGGGTCTTTTTGCAGTTCTGCCAGAACTTCCATCCCGCGCCGACCGCGCTGGCGGCGGAGATTATCAGCAGAATCGCTGACGTATTGCAGCTCATTGAGCACAAAGCGGGGGATCAGCAAACGCCCGGGAATGAAACCTGTGCGGGCGATATCTGCGATGCGGCCATCAATGATGGCGCTGGTATCCACAAGGATGCGGCGGCTGTCTTGCAAGCCGGTTTGTTCAGCATCCTTTTCACCACCGCCCTTAGAAATTGAGCGGAGCCAATGGTTGATATCTTTTCCGCGTGCAACAAAAATCACAATCCCCAGATAGCTGAAGAGAATCACCGCAACAAAGGGCAGAATGTTACCCAACGGTGGGGGAAGAAGTGATATTGGGTACGCTAACAGCGCACCTGCAATTAACCCGACGATCAGCCCGATCAGGCCGAAAATCAGTGCTTGAGCAGAGACCTTACTGAGTTGTTTACGGATGGCAGTGATTGGACGGATGGAAATATAGGGCGCGATCAGAAAACCGATCAGACTGAACAGTAATGTGATAATGATTTGGTAAATAACGAGTGCAATTGGGCTCGAAGTCCAGATTTGTTGTATGAATAATCCGATAGATTCGCTAAAAACGCCGCCGATGATTCCAAATAAAACCAATCCAATAATGCGTGCAATAAAATCTAATGACATAAATCCATCTCCTTTTAAGGTGCAAAAATAAATGAAATAATACCTGTTTAAATGATAGCATGATGGGTTGGATTAGTCAATTTTTTATTGAATTTAATTTATAAATTTCTAACTATTAATCAAAATTTGGCAGGCAAGTTTTTTGGAGAGTAGGATTTGAATTTGCCTGTGTGGTAAGCTCCTGCGGAATATTAAATCCAAAAATCCCGGGTTATTTGCATTCATAACCCGAGTTTCTCATGGCTTATGTTCACATATTTTAGGGTTGTGCGGGTGGGGGGCTTTTAGCAGGGGGCTTATTCTTTTTGAATTCTAATGCAGATTGAATAGGTGTGCCTGCTTCAGGGTTGAGCAGCAAACTGAGCTGGGCTAAGGCTTGAGAATCATAGGTGCGGGCACCGCAAAGATCACAGATCCAGGCAGGGAAATCTGGCACAGTGATCAGGTCATCCCCCAGCCAGGTCATCAAGGTGGCGGATTGCAGGTGTTGTTTACCACCCTGGCAATGCCGGCAGGGCTGCACAGGCGGTAAATCGGTCATGGTAATGCTTTGGTGTTCTTCCCTCATTTTAATTTGCTGTCTCTACATTGAATTTGCGTAGGATAGGGTCATTGAACAGCTTGGACAACCTCAGGGCTCCTCAATAATTTGATCTCGTCAAACGGCCAATAAACCAATAGGGCACGTCCGACGATATCTTCACGGGGGACAAACCCCCACAGGTGTGAATCGCTCGAATGAATGCGGTTATCACCCAGTACAAAATATTCGCTCGCCGGGACGACCCAGTTGCCGGTGTAGTTGGGTGGGTCGGCGATGTAAGGCTCGTAAAGCGGCTGGTCGTTGACATACACGATCCCATCTGCGATACGGACTTCGTCACCGGGCAGACCGATAATTCTTTTAATGTAATCCTGTTCATCCTGGCCTGGTGCATGGAAGACAACTACATCACCAATGGAGGGTTCGGATATCTTATAGGACACTTTATTGACCAGCAAGAAGTTGCCTTCCCTCAGGGTTGGCAGCATGCTGATGTTTTCAACTCGCACACGTTCAGTCAGCGCATCAATGGCGAGATACAGCACCAATGCTAAGAGGATTGTCTCAAGCGTATCGACGATAAATGCCACACAGCCAGAGCGTTTTGACTTCGTTTCTGTGTTTTGGTTCTCATCGACGGGAGACTGTTCGTATTGTATATTATCTAACATAGATGTCACAAATGCTTTTCTTTGAAATTTATTGAATTATTATAACCCATCCTGAAGTTTTGAAAATATCACTCCCTGCGTTTTTTGAACGCTAACCGGATGGGCGTCCCCATGAAGGGGTAATCCTTTCGGATCTGATTTTCTAAATATCGGACATAGCTGAAGTGGGCTAATTCAGGATTGTTGACATATAACAGGAATGTCGGTGGATCGCTGCGAACCTGGGTGCCGTAGTAGATGCGCAGTGCCCTCCCGGTTTTTGAGGGCGCCGGGTGCCTATCCTGGGCGTTCTGGATGATGCGATTGATCTGGGATGTGGTCAGTCTGACAAGCCGTTCTTCCTGAACCTGCAATGCCAATGGTAAAACCTGATCCACCCGTTTACCCGTCAGGGCGCTGATGAAGATCATCGGCACGTAATCCATGAAATTGAGTTCCTGGCGGATGTGGGCCGTGTAGTCATTGATGGTGTAGGCATCCTTTTCAACCAGGTCCCACTTGTTGACCACAACAATCGCGCTTTTCCAGGCATCTTTGATATAACCTGCAATGTGAGTGTCTTGTGCCGTGATACTGGTCGTGGCATCAATCACCAGGGCGGCGACATCCGCGCGCTCAATGGCATTCATGCTGCGGATGACGCTGTATTTTTCTACACCAGGAATGACCTTACCGCGCCGCCGTATGCCTGCAGTGTCGATCAAAGTGACCGGGATATCGTTATAAACCAGTTTGGTGTCAACAGCATCCCGGGTTGTCCCGGGGATGTTACTGACAATTGCCCTTTCCTGCCCCACAATTTTATTCAACAGACTGGATTTGCCCACATTGGGTTTGCCGACTATGGCGATTTTTGCAGAGGTGTCTTCTTCTGTGTCTTCTTCGATGGCTTCGAGATAATGGATGACCTCATCCAGCATATCACCAGTGCCAGTGCCGTGCAGGGCTGAGATTGCATACGGATCGCCAATCCCCAATTCGTAAAATTCAGCCGCGGTCTGCCTGATTTTGGCACTTTCCGCTTTGTTGACGACTAAAATAATTGGTGGATAGAGTTTGCCTTCCACATTGCGCTGAATCCGGCGAAGAATATTGGCAATTTCGTGATCTGCAGGTGTCACACCTGTTTGACCATCGACAACGAACAGAATCACATCTGATTCCTGCATTGCAAGTTCTGCTTGTTCGCGGATCTGGTTGATGAAATCCTTTGAGCCAATCGACAAAGTGGATTGACCTCTCTCTTTGGAGGGATCTATTCCGCCGGTGTCCATCACAAAGAAGAAATAACCGCTCCATTCCGCCTCAGCTAAAAGGCGGTCGCGGGTGGTTCCGGGCACTTCATCCACAATCGCCAGACGTTCACCGGTCAGGCGGTTAAAGAGTGTGCTTTTACCTACGTTGGGTCTGCCCACAAGGGCTACAATTGGTTTTGCCATAGGCGATGATTATACCCCATATCACTTTCATCGAATGCAACAGGGAATTATTTTCGATATTGGTCTCAGGTGTGGTGTAAATAAAATATAACACCCCGGTAAGAAGGTTACACGGGGTGTTGATCATGTGTATTTTGGGCATCCATCAGGGCGTAGTTGTGGGCGTGACTGTTGGGGTGGGGGTGATTGATCCCCCCTGGTTCCCATTCCCCTCCACAATTGTGACTTCGATTGTATTCGGTAGAATGGCATCCACCTGAACATCGCCATTTTCAAGGATCACTTCTGGCGCTAATTGATAGGTACCAGGGCCCCGGTCTGCCAGGTCGATGACGACCAGCAGGGTTGTGGGGTCAAGCTGCTCGAGAAGATTGAGCGGACCGGACAGGAAAACATCCACAAATTGCGGAGAGATGATCGCTGTCAACCCATCCTGCAACCCCTCGGTCTGAACGGCAATATTTGAAAAGCTGATGCTGCTCTCAATCGGTTCGATGCCGATTTGGACGGTGACATTCTGACTGCCAACAACATTGAGGCCCTCAGGGAGGTTGAGTGCCACACGAATCTCAAGGCTTTCACTGGCACCGTTGAGATTGATGGGCGTCGTTTCGATGAAACCCGGAATGCTTTCAACCAGCGTCGGATCCGATGAGAATATGGTGACGGTCGGGGGCATCGAGTAAATGTTGGTCAGGCGGTATCCGGCAGCGATTTGTCCACTGGTAACGATCTTCACAACAACGGTTCGGTATCCCCCCCGCTGGGTGACTGGGATCAGAACCTCGATGCTGTCAGGTGTGATGGAAATTCCTTCTACTTCCTGTCCCTCTTCATCATAGGCGACTAGATCCACTGTTCGTTGAATGTCTTCCGAGGCATCCACAACACTGACTTCGCCCAAAACCTGATCAATTGAATCAACCAGTGTCTTCGGTCCCGAGATGGTCACATTTTCTGCGCTTAATTCGGGTTCCTGAACCTCGAAACCGATGGTAGGATTGCCGATCATTTTGATCAAGATCGGAAATTCCCGTGTGATGACTGTGTCGAGTTTGATATAAACGGTTGCCGGGCTGAGGCGAACAACTTCTGCCGGCGATAGACCGATGTTGACCTGGGGAGTGAGGGTATGTACGCCAGCCTCTAACCCCGAAAGATCGAGAACGGCAGTTATTAAGCTGCTGTCATTTTCGAGCTGGTCAAGAATGGACGCAGGCGCCCGGACGGTCAGTGTGACCCTGTCGTTAATGTCATTGACTATCATCAAGTTTGGGTCCAACCCAAAAATCTCAAGGTCTATCTGTGAAGGATAAGCACGTGTTTGCGTTGGGTCGGATTGGGTGACTGCAAAAATCCAGACGGCGACCGCAAATACCAGAGCGGTCATAAAGGATGGGAGGTTTTTGATGATCTTTTTCAAAAATTTCATGACTCACCCCCGTCACCTTTATCTTGACCAGATTTCTCCTTCTGAAATATTGACAGCAATTGGGAGAACAGGTTTTGCCCCCTGCTTGATTCGATGGGCTGGAAGAATGCATGCAGTGTGTTTTTAAGTCGTTCCATATTCAATCGTCGGATCATCTTGCCATTATGGGCAATTGAGATGCTGCCGGTTTCTTCAGAAACAACCACGGCGATGGCATCACTGACTTCCGAAATGCCAAGGGCTGCCCGATGACGCAAGCCCATTGTTCGTTCGGGAGACCGGTTAAGAACACCGCTGGCTGAAAGGGGCATGACGGATGAGGCAGAGACAACCTGATTGTCCACAATGATGACTGCGCCATCATGAAGGGGCGTGTTGGGATAAAAAATTTGGAGAAGGAGTTCAGGCGTCACAACGGCATTCATCGGGACACCGGTTTGCGCATAATCTCCAAGAGTTTGCATGCGTTGGATCACGATCAGGGCGCCATGGTGCCTTTCTGAAAGTCTACCGCAGGCTTCGATCACGGCATCGAGGGTTTTTCGCAATTCATCTTCGTTGATATCTCGTCTACGAGTGAAAAGTGTCACGTTTCCAGCCCTGCCGACCTTTTCCAGTGCCCGCCGGATCTCTGGCGCGAAAATCACTGGGATGGCGAAGATCAGGGCTGGCATCACGCTGTTGATCAGCCAGGAAAATGCAGGAAGGTCAACCAGGCTGGTAACAAGCGCCAACAAAACAACGATGAAAAATACACCTCTGAGGAGCACCAATACCTCGGTGTCCCTCAGCAATATCAATAGAATTAAAAAGATGGATGTCACCAGGATGATATCCAGGACATCCGTCCATCCAAATCTTTGAAAGAGAAATAAAATGTCGTTAAAAATATCAGTCATTCGATTGGGTTTCTAATGAACCAAAATCATGTTGTGTTTCAATGGGTTGGGATAGAACCTTGACCCACAGTTGTTCTTCTTGGTGACCGGTTACCCTGATTGCTGCTTGTTGCCATGCCGGGTAAGTCAGTTGATCTGCCGCAATCAATTCGTAACCAGAAGTTTCGGGTTGCTGGTTAAATTCTTGACTCTTCGCTTTTGAAAGGAGCAAAATTTCGGATTGCTGGCAGCGGGCGTGTTGTTCAAATGATTCTAAAATCATCTGAGCATACTCGTCAACCGGGTCAATCGGGATGATGTCTGTTAAGGCTCCGGTAAAATTCCAGTTTTCCCAAAATGCGATGGCTTTCGGATGGTTATCTTCAAGGATGATAAAAGCCATCTGGAAGCCCAGGCGTTGAAATAAGCGGGAAAGATCCTCTCTAGCGTGCTCTTGCCACAAGGTTTCAATCTCATCTGTTGTCACACCCTGCAGAGTGTGACCTGCCCATCCCCAGGGTTTATTAAGGTGCAAAGGCTCAGCCTGAGCGCTTAATGTAATTGTATCATTAAGTGCGTCCTGAACCTGCTGCCATGTAGAATGAAATGTTCCATCGGTGTGGATGATCACATCAGCGAGGTTGAGCTTGATCGATTGCGGAGGTTGTGACTCGATACGAATTCTGGCATCATCCTCAGTCATGGCCCGGGTTTCGATCAGGCGTTTTAATTGCAGGTCTGGAGGAATATGGCTGACCCATAAGGAATCACAGATTGAGGTAATTCCTGCCTCAATCAGTTTGATGGCTTCGACAGCGGCAAAGGGGCAGGTATTTCTTTTCAATCTGGCTTGGATGGATTGTGTCACGGCAGGATGGATCAGTGATTCAAGCACAACCAGTTTTTCTTCATCATTAAAGACGATGTCCCCGAGTTTTGGGCGTGAAATTTGTCCGTCAGATGAGAGGATACGCTCACCAAAGGCATTAACAACAGACTGATAGGCTGGGCCATTTGGGTAAAGCATGCGGTGGGCAAGTAGATCAGCGTCTATTCCCAGTCCCCCTGAATTTGCCAGCATGCGCCGAACTACGCTCTTGCCTGTGGCAATATTCCCGGTTATACCGATAACTTTAAACGGATTCTTCATTTTCTGGTCCCGAAATGAAGTATACCCTATTCTGTTTCTGCAGATAGGGCGGGGGTGCTATAATTTGATTATGTTCCTCAAAATTTTAGCGCAAACAGCCGAAGATCAATGCGGTTTGAACCGGCATGCCCCAATCATTGCGGGTGTTTCTGGGGGCGCAGACAGCCTGGCATTGATGCATGGATTGAATAGGCTTGGATTCAACCTGGTGATCGCTCATCTGGATCACGGTTTGCGAGAAGAGTCTGCCCAGGATGCCCAATTTGTGGCAAATCTGGCAGAACAATTCAACCTGCCCTTTGTGAGTGAACGCTTTGATGTTGAGAGAATTGCGGTAACATCCGGACAATCCGTCGAAGAAGCCGCCCGTGAAGTACGCTACCAATTTTTGTTTACACAGGCTGTTACGTATCAAGCCCAGGCTGTAGCTGTCGGACATCATGCCGATGACCAGGTTGAAACGGTTCTGATGTACTTTTTACGCGGCGCAGCGCTGCCCGGCCTTTCCGGTATGGCTTACCGTCGGGTGATGCCTGCCTGGGATGATTCGATCCCGTTGGTGCGGCCTCTATTAAAACTCTGGCGGGAGGACATTGAAAACTATCTTGCCCAAGCTGGTTTAGATCCGCGCATTGATTTGACCAACCAGGATACAACTTATTTTCGTAACCGGCTGCGTCATGTATTGATCCCAGAATTGGAAAGCTATAACCCGACTGTTCGCCAGGTGTTATGGCGAATGTCTGATGTGCTGCGAAGCGAAGATACGTTCTTGGACGACCTCACCAATCAGGCTTGGGAAAGTATTTTTATTTCTAAAGCACGGGGGCGGATTGAATTAGACCGGCTAAAGTTCTTGGCTTGTGGAAAAGCGATCCAGCGGCGTGTGCTGCGTTATGCAGTTTCAATCCTGCGCCCCGATCTACGCGATGTCGGTTTTAATCCTGTTGAGCGAGGTTTGGCTTTTATTCAAAACCCCTCTGAGCACGGCGAAATAGACCTGGCGGCGCGGTTGAACCTGGTGATCATTGGCCAGTTGCTGATTGTGAAGACATGGACGGCGGATTTGCCGGATTGGGGAAAGCCGTTATTACCGGGCACGGACACCCGCTTTCCCCTTGAGCCTGGGGATTCAGTTGACCTGCGCAATGGCTGGCGTTTGGAAACCGATTTTCTGCCTGAGGTACCTACGGATGTTATGGATCAGGTCAAAGGCCTTGATGTGGGGGTTGCCTGGCTTGACTTTGGTAAATTGGAAATGCCGCTCATTGTGCGCGGCCGGCGGGAAGGTGAAGGTTGGAAACCGCTTGGCATGGGTGGTCACACACAAGCGCTTTCGGACTTTTTCATCAATCAGAAGGTGCCAGAGCATCTGCGGGATGTCTGGCCATTGGTCTGTTCTGGGGGTCAGATAGCTTGGATTTGTGGTTTGCGGCCGTCAGAGACGTTTAAAATCTCAGCGGACACAAAGATCATTTTGCGCTTGCGCTTAGTGCAGCGATCTAATTAAGCATTCTATTCAATTTGAAAAAATTCCAACAGTAGATTATTCGTCTTCTGGTTCAGCGTCTGTGTCTGAATCGTCCTCGATTTCAAACCCTTGTTGTTTGGCGAGCGTGCGCAATTTTCGCCGAACTTCCCGGAATTGGATTTTTGACACACCCAGTTTCTGGCGGATCTTTTCAGGCTCCTTGCCCTCAACCAGGTCAGATAGCACGCTTGTCCAGCGGCACATATCGAAGGAGATGCGTTTATCAAAACCACCCGCCTCGGTAATGTCTTCAAGGATATACTCTAACCGCCGAGCTGTCCATGGGAACAAGCGTTCTTCCGGTTCATATTGGGCAACGTATTCGTTGAAGGCTTCCACCCAGCTTTCTGAAAGCGGGATTTTGCGTTCTTTGTAGCGGTAACGGGGATTGGTGTAGCGGATGAAGACATAGGCATTTTGTGGGTCTTCCACAGAAAGATGATTGAGTGATATATCCCGGCATTCCCCTTTTTTGATGGCTGTTTCAAGCAGCAACTTAATGAGGGTGTAGGGGCGAGCATCCGGGGGATCGATCACACGCATGGCTGCAGCAGTATTGATGGCCTGTTTGACTTCTTCCTGGGTTAGAACATCAGGCAATGGACTTGTCACCGTTCGCTGGACGAGTTTTTCAGACGGGTTGACCAGCAGAACAGCGCCGTTTTGCAGCCATCGAAAAAAGCTCTTAACCGAAGTGATCCGGCGTGATAGGCTTTTGGGGCTGCAGGGAACCCCGCGTTTGTTCTCAAGCCAATCGGTAAAGTTTTCAAGGTCTTTAAGCGTAATTTCGCCAATGGTTTTATTGGGTGGGAGGTAGGAGTCAAGCAGGTTGAGATCGGCAATAAAGGATTTGACCGTGTATGGCGATCGTCCCTGGTCATTTAAGAAAAACTTCCAGGCCTGGATGGCAGGTTTGAGAAGCGTTTTTTCAGTTAGATGAGCAGGGGTAACCTGTGATTCGGTGGTTTGGTTTGTCATTAAACCTCTCAATGCTGATAATTCGTGTAGTCAACCAACAAATTTAGTTTAAACCAAACCTCACGGCTTGTCAATTGCTTATTTCAGGCTGAGGGCTTCAACCAATAATGCACGGATTTCGTCATAAAGCGGGACTAGAACCTGTGCCCCCTGGTAGGTGACCCAATCATAGGCATAATCGTAACCTATCACGTAATTTCGAATGTCCCCATTATCATTGATTTTGCTTGCCAGGGGCAGCAATGGCAGCACATCTCCAAGGCCGATGTCGGTCTGGACGTAGGTGCTGTAAACATCATATATCTCCGCAGCCATCAGGAGTGCATCAAGGCTCACTAGGCGGTCAAATATCGCTTTGATCACTTCCTGTGCCCTTCGGGCGCGGTCAATATCGCTGGTGGAATAGCGTGAGCGGACATACCACAGGGCAAGGTCGCCATCCATGTGAATTAAACCAGGCCCGACACTGCACATCCCCTCGGGGTTGACCCACACTGCACAAGTGTCGGTCAAGTTTTGCGCGGCTTGCACATTGATTCCGCCTAGGCTGTTGATCACGGATACAAAACCGTTAAAGTCCACCATCACATAGTGGTCTGGGCGAATCCCGAAATTCATTTCGAAGGTGTCTGCTAGCAGGTCAAACCCGCCGCGCGGAAAAGCGGTGTTGATTCGGTTTTCTCCATAGCCAGGGATCTGCACAAATAAGTCACGCGGGAAGGAAATTGCGCTGACATAGCCATCTTTGGGATTGAGTGAGACCCAAACGATGACATCCGTCCGGAATCCGCCGTCATCGGGGCGGACATCCGATCCTAATAAAAGAATATTGACCTGTCCCTCAGGCTTTTGATAGACTTTTACCGTTGATGTCGCAGATGGGTTCGATGTTTCAGAATCCGGCTCAGGCGTTGTGCCTGTTGCAGCCGTGTTCCCCGAAGGTTGAAATGGTGTCGGCGTTGGTTCAATACTCATAGCCGTTTGAGTCTGCCTTGCATATGCATAAGCAGGACTTTCGTTGACGCGAGAGAGAACGCCGCTGACCAGGATGAACCCAAACAGACACAGCAGTGAAACAAAGATCACAATCACAACCACCTGATAACGTTGTGGACGTTGTTGTTTTTTCTCAATAGTCCTGCGTGGTGTTCGTCTTGAAGACATGGTTGGCGAAATGACCTAATTTCTTTTGTTTATCCTGCTGTGATCCATACTAAAATTCATTATAGTCGATGAGCCTGGTTTTTCAATCAATGATCCGCACGGGCAATTGGACCCTGAAAGTTGTAAAGGCGTGTTTTTTACTTCGCAGCCAGATCTTTCCATTCAGCAGGCGGATCGCACGGATGGCATCTCGCAGTGCCTGAACGCTGCCAACACCTGAAATGACGGGGGCTTCGCCGCTGAAGAGCGATTTTTGTTCTTCGCGGGTCAGACCTTCACCGTAATCTGTCACCTGGATGACCAGCATACCGGTTTCAAAGGATAACTGCTGATCGAGCTGGATCTTCCCATCAGGCGGTGTGACTGCCAGTGCGTTGTCGAGCAGCCCTCGTAGGATGGCATGGATCAGATCCGGATCGGTTTTAATCAACTGCCGTCCGTTTGGATTGATCAAATCCAGGTGGATATTCTTTTGCTGCATTTCAGGCGTAAGATCCACCTGCACATTGGCAGCAATTGAATCCAGGCTGATGATCCGGCTTTGCACAGAGAGGCGGATTGGGCCAGTTTGCCCTTCCCTCGACTCCGCTTCTTTCAATCGGGCAGTCGTATGTAAAAGCGTTTGCTGAAGATGATCACGCTCTGTGGTTAATTGACGAATTTCTGCCTCTAATTGTTCCAGCCTGCCGCTTTCTTGTTGGGAGCGACCAATTTGATTTTCCAGTATTGTCAGCTGGGCTTGGAGCCGTTCAATTTTTTCGACTGATTCAATTTTCTCGATTTGATATCTTGCCTTTAATTGCTTGAGTTCTTTTTCCTTCTCCTGCAGTGCCGTATCAATTTCGTTGATCGTTAGCGTTAATTGATCCTTCTCATATTTAAACGCGTTTCTTTCTGCCCAAATTTTTTGCAATTCTTCCTGTAATTTCTCATTCGGATCTGTTGTAAACAGAACTTTGCTTAACGGCTGTTTGATGGTATCCATCATTTGGCTGGTGCTTTCACCGAAGAATTTATTTGTGTAGGGTGAAAGTAAGATCACACCGCCCCTTGATTCCTGGTTTGGAAGGGAAAGGGGGTAAGCAAAAAGGCTGCCGAGGCGAGGGTAATTAAATACCTCGCCTAAGGCTGCGCCATCTTTAGAAAGGGTTTCGCTGTTGGAGAGTGTGAGAGGTTCATTATTCTCCCAGGCTGAGAAGATTTGCTGCAATGCATCGCGCTTAAGGCTTGCATTGGGGAGATATTCCTCTCTGATCAGGTCATAAGTGGAGACTAAATTGACACTGTTTTGCTGTGGGTTCACTTTTACCAGGCAGCACATGTCTGCTGTAGCACCAAGTGCAATGGACCGTGCGATGATTTTGAATTTCTCTTCAGTCTTATGTGTTAATGAAACTTGCAGCAGGTCATTTACCAAAGCTGGTTTGGTATCCACTAATGATTTGACGCCCAATCGCTCAGCGGCTGGTATGGCATTACTGCTGAGAGCTTGTGCTTTGTCCATTTCTCGATAGAGCAGATAGACCCCCGGGATACAGATCAATTGGGCTAATCTGACCACACCCATCAGAGGCGTTTGTACATCAGAAATAAAGATTTGAATAAAATGGGCTAATGTCAGAATGGCTAAGAATATCCCACCTAACTTCCAATGCGTTGGTTGGATGGAAATCAGCAGGATCAACCCGGTGAGATTCAATAAAATTGAGATAACTTCCCAAAAGATGAACAGCCATTGAATATTGGATGAAAAATTTTCGGTTTGGAGGTGAAGCGATGAGATGGATATACCGCCGAACAATATAAAGGCAATGCTCAAGAAAATACTAATCCCTTTGAACAAAAAGGATTTGTTTTCATCAATGAACAACCATCCAAACCAGGTAATGGTAAGTGCAGCAGCCAGACGTTCTATGATCCCCAGAATAAGATTAGGTTGCGTGCTGCCTGAGAAATTTGAATGGGTGAAGAAGATAAGCAAAACTTGAATGAAAAGTAAAACGGCGCTCCCAATCAGAAGGTGGATGGCCCCTTGCTTTTCGTCCGTTTTGCGCAAGCGGATGATGCAAAAACTGATCACCACTGACAAAATCAAGATGATAACCAGGTGATATAGCAGACCGCCTGGCGGCTGTGCAAAGATTTGAAAGAAACCTGAAATTCCGTTGCCCATGAGATGATCGTTTCTGTATGTTCGGTTGTTGTCGGTTACTGATGAGATTAATGCAAGTTACATTCCAGTATTAGTGATCTTGGCAGCCAAGATTAAGGATGAATGATGATTAGATGAGTATCATCATCTCCTTATTTCTACCACAACACCATCCTCTGCCCAGTAATAGAGGTCTTCTGCGGCTGCCAGATCGAGGATGATGCAGCCATAGGATGCCGGTGAACCGAGTGAGCTTGCCCATAAGCGTCCGCCGCCAAATAGCAGCGGTAAACCGTGGATGCCGTTCATGAAATCAGGCCATGCCTCGTAGATGCCCATAAAATGCGGCATATATAAATCCCAGTTGGAGGCGTAAGCGTTGATCACATGAGACTGAACCTGGAAGATCCCTGGCATGGTGGGTGAATCAGACATGCCGGTGCTGATGATGTGCGAATTTCTCACCTCGCCGTTTTCATAAACGATCATGCGCTGCTCGCTGATATCGACCACGATGCGTTTATCTGGAACCACTGGCAGCGGGAGCAGGATGTTCTTTGAAGGGATGGTGAGAGTCATCCCGGCTGAGATGTTGGCTGTGGTTAGCCCCGGATTGGCATCGAGGATGTGCCACATCGGCATTCCGAGTTTAAGTGAGATCGCCCACAAGCTTTCACCTGCGCTGACCTGATAGGAGGTCGGGCTGTGCGTGATGCCGGCGCGGATCAATTCGCCGGCCGTCCATGCTTTGGTGATGGTTTCCATCGGTGGGAGGTCTGTCAGGGTGCGTTCTTCCCCCAAATCTACTTCCCATTCAGCGATCAGGGTTTCGATATCTTCCTGCTGGATGGCTAAGTTGACGGCAAATGAATCAGGGACAACAACTACCCAGGTGCGTTTAATTTCTTCAGCCACCTGCCAGGTGAAGGTTTCATTAGTGATGGGATCGTATGCTGTGAGTTCCATGCGGGTTGCGACAACCGAATCAACATCATCCAATACATGGGAAAGGTCAGCAATTTCTGGCTGGAGTGTTTTTGAATACAGTGTTGCAGATTGCGAAGTGAGGATATTAAACGCATCTTGATAAAGATGGTTGAGGGTCTTTTCGATGTCAATTGCCTTTCCTTGTGCGGCAGGTGTTGCTGCCCAGGCACCATCCTGATAAATGATCCCGGCATTTTGGGGCGGCACCCTCAGGTTCTGGGCGATTTCTTCAAGGGTTTGGCGTGTAAGATTCTCGTCGTAATACATTACCGGGAAGATGACCTGTGGTTCACCTGCGAACACCGCGCGGATATCCGCAAAGGGCGTGGCAGAACGTCCGATTTGGTAGGCCGCGTTGGCTGTCTCCACGGGGTCAACCCAGTAGCCCAGGTCCTGTGGGGATAATTGGAATTGCACATCGTGGTCATCTGGTGAGGTGACCTGGATCTGGCGATCCCGGTTCCATGCCTGATCAATCCACTCGTTGGTCGCACTGTGGGTCATCATGCCCACATTTTTATCGCTGACAAACACACCGGGCAGGTTGAGTTCATTTGCTTGAAAATAGATGATGACCCCGCTAACGGCAACCGTCGGCAGGATCACGATTAACGCTGCAAGGCTTACCAAAATGGCAGCCCATTTTGAATTTTTTGTTTGCTTTCTCATATCTTTTTTCTTTTGTTGTTTTTAGTATGACCGTGTGTCGTGGAATCTTGCAATGCTGGTCCTTACGTTGACGATTATATCTTAATCTAATGACGCTCCGGTACGCTGATTAGTTCCAGGTTGACCCGGTTCTTCCTTGCAGGGATGCATTGATTGTGCCAGTTGGCGTTTGGTAGAGGTTCCTTGTTATAATACAGGTGCTAATGGCAGGAATTTTCGCTGTTTTGCATTTTTTTGTGATGATAAAGGAACATCGATGGTAATCCGTTTACTACTATGGGTTTTCAGCCTTTCTGCTCTGGGGTGGTTGTCCTTCCCTTTGACTTACCGGTTGTTTAACAAATTGCCAGACCGGGGTTTGGGGCTGAGCCGAATTTTAGGCCTGCTGTTATGGGGCTTTATTTTCTGGTTGGGTGGCGTGTTGAACTTGCTGCAAAACACGCAGGGCGGCATCTTATTCGCCCTGGGTGCGCTGCTTATTTTCAGTCTGCTGGCAGGCTGGGGGCGCTGGTGTGAGATTTGGGATTGGCTAAGACAACACAAACGCTTGATAATCGTCATGGAAGCTGTGTTTTTGGTGGGTTTTGTTTTTATAGTGCTCGTCAGGACTGCGGACCCATCAGCGACGGGTACGGAAAAACCGATGGAATTAGCCTTTATCAACGCCATCATGAGGTCAGAGTCATTTCCGCCAAACGACCCCTGGCTTTCGGGTTATGCCATCTCGTATTACCACTTTGGGTATATTCTGACGGCGATGTTGGCTAAGGTGACTGCAACCAGCGGGGGAGTGAGCTTCAATCTGATGCTGGCGGCGGTATTCGGCATGAGCGCTTTAGGCGCTTACAGTATTTTGTACAATATGTTAGCAGTCTTTGGCCGCAAAGTCCATAAGGGGATACAGAAGATAGCCTGGGCATTATTTGGACCTTTGTTTTTGCTGTTTGTCAGCAACCTGGAAGGTGTGTTGGAGGTGCTGCATGCGGCTGGTGTGGGATGGAATGGAGCCAGCTCTTCTGCGTTTTGGCGCTGGGTTAACATTGAAAGCCTGCTGACTGCACCTGCTCAGCCTGCCAGCCTGGTTCCGCAGCGGTTTTGGTGGTGGTGGCAGGCTTCCCGCGTGATCCACGATATTGATTTGCTGGGGAATGTCAGCGGCCTGTCGCCAATCGATGAATTCCCGGCGTTTTCATTCGTGCTGGGTGATCTGCATCCGCATGTGCTGGTGATGCCGTTTGTGATGCTGCTGGTGGGATTAGCGCTAACCGTCTACCTGGGAGGGTTGGAAGGTAAGCAAAAGCTGTTTGGCCTGACCCTGCCCTATCGGCTTGATCTATTCGCCATATCCGCGATAACGTTGGGCGGGATTGCGTTCCTGAATACCTGGGATCTGCCGGTTTATTTTGTTTTGCTGGCGGGGGCTTACCTGATGCGCAGAGTGATGTTGCATGGGTTGTCTTGGGAGCGGGTGATAGAGGCACTCAAGCTGGCTTTGCCTTTGGGCGTGTTTTCTGTGCTACTGTATGCACCATTCTTTATCAGTTTTCAGTCGCAAGCAGGGGGCATTTTGCCGAACCTGATTTACCCAACCCGGGGCCTGTATCTGTGGTTGATGTTTGGTACCTTATTCATCCCGATATTCCTCTTATTTGGCTGGTTATTACGCCGTAAATATCCGGCGGTTTGGGGGTGGGGCAGCGTTGTGGTGCTGGCATTGATCGCACTGTTGGCGCTGCTTTCAGTGCTGTTGGGGTATCAGATCTCGAAAATGGATATCGGTCAGCAGGTGATCGCGTCACAGGGCGAGCGCTCTTATGGCAGCTTGCTGCTTTCGGCGACTCTGCACCGGCTCGGATTCGGCGTCACCCTGTTGACACTGGCTGGCCTGTTGATCATGGGCGTTGCCTTTTTATTCGGTAAGCTTGGCAAGAAAAGCAGTGAAGGCGAACAAGCAGACGTCCTCCCCTTAGTTTTATTGATGATTGTGCTTGGCGGTGTGATGGTTTTGGCACCCGAATTTGTCTACCTGCGAGATAATTTCGGGGCTCGAATGAATACGGTGTTTAAGTTCTATTACCAGGCATGGATGTTGTGGTCATTGGCGGCCGCGTTTTCATCGGTTGTTTTGTTGACGCGAGGGCGTTGGTTTGGCAAGATTGTTGTGATGATCTTTATCTTATTGGGCCTGGTATATCCCGTTTTGGCATACCCGACCCGGACCAATGGCTTCAAGTATCCGCAAGGGTTTTCGCTGGATGCCGGCGCCTTTCTGGCACAGGCACAACCCAATGAGGCCGCTGCCATCGATTGGCTTTCGGAGGCGCCGGTGGGCGTTGTGGCTGAAGCTGTCGGGGGGCAATATTCGGGTTATGCCCGAGTTTCGACTCTTTCAGGGCAGCCGGCGGTTTTGGGGTGGCCGGGGCATGAAGGCCAGTGGCGCGGGGGTTACACTGAAGTCGGAAGCCGAGAACCCGATATGCGCACCTTGTATGAAACACCTGATTGGGAGATTGCCCTGGAAATTATCCAGCGATATGACATCACTTATATTTATGTGGGCGGTTTGGAACGCAGCACCTATGCCCTGAATGCGGATAAATTTAACCAAAACCTTGCGGCTGGCTTTGAGCAGGGCGGTGTTGTTGTGTATGTTGTCCCCGAAACATTGCAAGAGTAATTAAATGCTTAAGAAGCAATGATTGGTTTTTCGAGGTTTATGGCGGCATGTTTTGTGGTAGGATTTTGAGGAATTTATTTTAAGAAAGGCAAAATTTATGATGGTAAGAACACGATTTGCACCCAGCCCAACGGGATATATGCATATTGGCAATTTGCGCACGGCGCTGTATGCTTATTTGACCGCTCGCCGGCATGACGGCACATTTATTCTGCGGATTGAAGATACCGACCAGGAAAGGAATGTGCCTGCTGCCCTCGCTGCGATCTTCAAGAGCCTGCAAATGGCTGGCCTGGAATATGATGAAGGGCCAGACAAGGATGGCGGTTACGGGCCGTATGTGCAGTCGCAGCGGCTTGATATTTACCATGAATATGCTGAACAATTGCTTGAAATGGGCGGGGCATACCGTTGTTTCTGTAAAAAAGAAACGCCAGTGACAGAGGATGATGCGCCTATCAGGCGTGACCCATGCCGGTTGTTGACTGATTTGGAAATTGCAGAGAAGGTAGCTGCTGGAGAGTCCTTTGTGATCCGCCAGCGCATCCCTGAAGAGGGCAGCACTAGCTTCACCGACCATGTGTATGGTGAGATCACGGTTGAAAATGCACAGTTGGATGACCAGGTGTTGCTGAAATCGGATGGCTTCCCCACCTATAATTTTGCAAATGTGGTTGATGACCATTTGATGGCGATCACCCATGTGATGCGTGGCCAGGAATACCTTTCATCAACGCCTAAATATAACCTTTTGTATCAAAATTTTGGCTGGGAGATCCCTGAATATGTCCACCTGCCGCTGATCATTAAAGAAGATGGCACGAAGTTCAGCAAACGGCTTGGCGACCCATCCTTTGAAGACCTGGTCAGCATGGGCTACCTGCCCGAGACGATCATCAACTATATTGCGCTCTTGGGTTGGAGCCCGGGCAACGATCAGGAATTCTTTTCGCTGGCAGAGCTGGTGGAGATTTTCAGCATCGACCGGATCAACAAGTCGAGTGCTGCTTTTTCGTTTGATAAGCTGACCTGGTTAAATGGAGAGCATATCCGCGCCCTTTCGGTGGATGAATTCCACACTTTGGCTCAGCCCTATTACCCCGATGCGCTGAATGCCTGTGACACCCGCAAGATCAGCGAGCTTGTGCAGGTTCGCACTGAACGCCTTACGGATATACCCGAGATGGTGTCTTTCTTTGTGGAAGTTCCTGACTATGAAATTGAGATGTATGAACATAAGAAATCGAAGTGTGATCCTGAGATCAGCCTGGTGATCTTAGGCGGGGTTGTGCCGGTTTTGGAGGGAATTGAAACCTGGGATAATGATCATCTTTTTGAGGCGCTCAAGGCTTATGGGCAGGATAATGGATATAAAACCGGCACGGTTATGTGGCCGATCCGCACAGCGCTCTCCGGTGTGGGTGCAACACCCGGCGGTGCCACGGCACTGGCCGAGGTGTTGGGCAAAGAAGAATCGCTGCGCCGGGTTCGAAATGGGATTGAAAAACTAAAAAACGCGCTTGATTAGCATAAAGGAATTGAGTTAGAAATCAAACCAAAAAATCAAGAAGCGCTCATATGGGCGCTTCTTCTTTGTAATCTTAACCTCACCAATGTCAAATGATTAATTTTTTAAGGGGAATTTTTGTGCGGCACATTGCCAGTGTTCGTCTAACAAGTCGTAGAAGGACTTATGATCCTCAATACCTGTGGCAATTGATATCTCAGAGCCCCCACCTGTCTCATCTTCGATCAACATACCCCGGGACAGCTTTTCCAAGTCTAATCCAATGGTAAAGGAGCGTAAATCGAAAATTTCAGGATGGGTCAGATAAATCGCAGGCAACAGGTCCCAAAGGTAGAAAACGCTGACACCACAATACAGGCCAAAAGCCGCGAGCCATTGAATCAGGACGGCTTTCAACCACGCTGGCCAATAGTCCGCTTTGCAGATATCTTTCAGCCTGAATGGCGCATCTAAACACGCCTGCGCAGAAAAAACGGTAAACGGGCAGGGTGCCCTCAGAACCGATAAAGTCGCTTCAGGGTTGGCTGAAAAATTCAATTCAGCCAAATTCCGATAACCAAGCCTGACTGGTTCGAGATAGCCACCCATGAGGACGATTTTCTTGAGTTTGGCGTAAAAATCCGGGTCGAGGATTGAGGCACTGTGTAGATTGCCCAGCGGTCCTGTTGCCAGCAGTGTGATTTGTTGCGGTGAGTTGTTCACGGCCTCCACCAAAAAGCGCGCCGCCGCAGTCTCGGAGTTTTGACCGGGTGCCGCTTCACCCCGTAAGACGGGGAGTTCAAGATTTAAGCGGTTCTTGAGCTTCTGGGTCTGCTCGATCTGACCATTGCCAAATGTGGTGGTGATGCCAAGCAACTGGATTTGCGGGTCACCCAGCAGGTTGAGCAACGTCAGGCCATCATCCACCTCTTTTAGGGGCAAACCCAGGGTATTGTCGCAATCGAAGATGATCCTCTCAGTCATTGATGAACCTCAATCCGCATTCATATAGGGGTCAAACAGGCTGTGGACAAATTCAGGGTCAACATACATGGATAGTTTCCTAAAGGTGTCTTCATTTTTAAGCAGATGCTGATTTTGGCGATACTGCACCCAGGCCATCGCACACCAGGAAACACCGCGCAAGCAGTTGAAGGGGTCCCGCAGGCGGGTGCGTTCTTCAATCGTATCTTGCAGGTGTGGGTCTTTGAGTTCGGATTTGTAGGCAGCCATCATTTCCGCTTTATCGGCCTCGCTCAAGCGGTAGTCCGTTTTCCATAAAGTGGTGGTGGGCACTCGAAAATGAGAAAGGTCCTGAGACGGGTCACCCCACAGGGGCTTTTCCCAATCGACGAGGTGGAGTGTGCCCGATTCCCGGTTAACAATCCAGTTGGTGTTATTGACCTCTGTGTTAATGATGCACTGCCACGGGTCGTTGACATAGTAGGCTTCTCGCAAGCGAGCCTGGTTTGCCCAATTGAATATCTCTTGTAGGTAGGTTTTGAAGTCTGTGTCCCCCAGTTCAGAATCAAGGTAAACCTGCGCCATTCGCTGACAGCGTTCATAGAGCAAGCTCAGAGGTTTTTCTTCATGGATCAGATGGTTCTTCACATCAGGGATTTCAAGCTGGTGAAAGCGAGCCATCAGGCAGGCAGCATGCAGGTTGTCGCGCTGATAGTCCAGCCTTTCCCCGGGTAAATAAGCCATACCAAAAACGCCATAGGGCACATATTTGAAGGAATTGTCGAGAAAGTAGGGCGTGGGGCTGACTTTGGCAGGCATGAGGAGTTGCAAGGTTTTAAACTCGTAGGCAATTTGGTCTGCCATCGTCAGCCCGATCTGTGACCCTGTATTAAAGCGCAGCACCCATTGAGATTGTCCCTGCTGGACGAGGAAGTTCATGTTGTATTCGCCCTGTCCCAGCGGTTGAACACTGAAAGGGTCAAGCGGATTCCAGTCGGGCACACCCTGTGGCTGTGCTTTAAGCAGGTAGTCTTTAGCTGCCGGCAGATACGATTGGATGGATAGATCGGTCATCTGTACACTTTGTCAAAGTATTTGATGTTGAGATGATTATAGCAAATTGCGGTATAGCGGGTGAGTGGTAATTGAGAAATGTCGTTTGTCGAAAAATGATTTTCTGATAGGGTAATTGAGGTTGGGCGAAGGCTTATTTTTTCTTCGACCGGTAGCGATCCACGAGGTGCAGGAAGGCCAAACGGGGATGGTGAAAGATCATGCGCGGACCGGCGTAGCGCATCACCTTGCGGATCTTCTCCCTGAACTCAGGGCGGTAGCAATGCACGCTGCATTGATCGCAAGTGGGTTTTGCCGCGCCAAAGGGGCAGCGCGCGATCCGTTCGAGGGCGTAATCAGATAGGGATTGGCATGTCTCACATCGTCCGTCTGCTGGGGAGTGATGGTCACGACAATAAAGCGTGATCATCTTGAGGACGGTTTCGCCTTCTCTCTCGAGGTGGTGATCGTTGTTCATCAGACGTTAGCGTCTCTCTTCAGGTTTTTGGCACAAAATAATTCTGTCATCGATAAACTTTACCCGCAGATGATCCCATTCGGCAAGAAAGCGGAAGGTTTGCCGGCTGTAAAAACTTACATGGGTGGCATCTGTGATGTAGTGCATGTCGGCGAAGGTTTCGGGGTGCTCAACCATTTGGGTCATGATCCCCAGCCAGCCGCCGGGTTTGACCAGGCTCACTAATAGTGACCATTCATTATCAGGTTCATAGAAGTGTTCGATGGTTTCGGTGCAGGTCACAAAGTCATAGGTGGATTTGAGGGCTTCTTTGTCAGGTGCGTAAAACGGGTCGTAGACCGCCATCTGATAGCCCTGTGCTTCCAACATCTGCGCCAGAACGGGCTGTGGACCTCCGCCGAAATCCAAGCCTTTCAGGGGCGGCGGATCAAGATGGTCGAGCAGGGGTTGAATGAATTGCTGGAGAAATTGACGATAGCCGCAATCTTCGGGATCGTTTTGGTGCAGATCGTAACGAGCTTTTTCAGCTTCTGATGTAAGCAAGTGCTCCCGTGCAGCGAAGATCAGACCGCATTGCGGGCAGCGGTGATAAACCCGGCGCGGGCCAGAGTAAAAATTGTTGGTCTGAGGGTAATTACAAAGTGGGCAAGCCTGATTCATGCTGGCGTCTGATGGTGGGAATTGATTACTCACGGTCCGTCATTTCACCTGAAAATCACGTCGCAGCAAGACCAGCGGGTTGGGTCCTATGCCTGGCAGCCAGAAGCGCCATGCTTTACGGAAATCAGCATCTTTCATCCAAAACAGGTGTTGGGGGCTATTCTCCCAGGAATTGATGAATCCCCAGGGCATAATCTGCCCATTGCCAGCTTTGTGAGTGGGGTCAAAGGCTGCAAAGATCATACTGTGACCGCCAGCAGCGCGGGTGTAATTCCGATTCCAGGCTGAACTGTCGTAATAAATAGGCGGTGCATCCCCGGGCAGCCAGATCAGGGTGACAATTGGGATGATAGCGGGGTCAGATAGCAAGGCCGGTAATAATTCGGGATCACTTTTATGATAGGATGCTGTGACGGGCAGATGCTGGGTTCGTGCCAGGTGGCGGACGATGCGCACTTGCATGCGAGGCGTGACTGCCCATCCCGGGAAGACGCGCATCAACCTGCCCCGCCACCACAGCCGGTCGACCTCATCTGAGAGTTCGCCAGGATCGATATCGACATCGAGCAGCAGGCGCAACCCGGCAGCGATGACGTGGAATGAGCAGGTGTTTCCGACCTGGCGCATCTGACAGGCTGCCAGTTGACCTTCTTCCAATCCATGCAGGGTCTGGCGGGACAAGTTAATCCTTTACCACAAATTTGCCAGGGATGTCGTCAAATAGATGTTTCTCCTCCAATGCGGACCACATCAACCCTTCGCCGTTAAAGCCATTTTCTTCATCATAGGTGTAGACTCCGCTTTCTAAGTCCCTGGCGATACGGTCGAACCAGGCCTGCAGACTCCCCGCAACCAAGGGGCGTTCTGGCTGGTCTTGCTGAAAGAGGATCACCTGGCCTGTGCGTTGTTGATCGGGCGGGTCCATATCCAGGCAAAAATATTGGCCGGCATCACTGCTGACGATTGGCAGCCAGCCAGGATGCCACCAAACGGGTCGGATGTAAGTGGGTGTTTGCGGTGACAAATCCTCAAAAGCACCTTTTTCGGCGATTTTGCTGATCCAACCCCAGGCAGCCTGAATTTCTGCAATCGGCATCAACCGCCAATTGCCAATCATACCAGCTGAGGGTTTCGTCTCGCCATCGGCAAGACGCAACAAAAGGCGCAGGTCATCGGGGATCGGCAAGCCGATTTTTTGTGCTAAGGTATCAATGGCGCTATCGGCAGCCGGCGGCCGGAACGAGATTTCAGGCGCATGTGCTTCTGCCCAGTCTTGTAGTTTTTTGAAAGATTCTGTTATATAGAGTTGTTCAGTCATGATAAATTCCCTGTTTTATTTTCGACGATGGCGCTGGGGTGGTCTATTATGGCCTGTGATTGTTTCTTTTTGCTGTTTTTTGCCCGCCGGGTTCTTTTCTACGAAGAGTTTTTCCCCGGTGAAGGGATCCTTTTCCGTCCAATACATCACGCTGGCGTAGGTGGAAGGTGTGGGGGTGAAAACCTGCACCTGTTCGGGCAGCACGCCGAGCTTTTGGCTGGCAAAACGCTTTAGTTCGTGCATGTCTCCTAATGTGCAGCCCGGGTAGGCGGCGATCAGGTAATAACTGAGGAACTGCTTCTTGCCTGCTTTGAGGTTAGCGGCCTCAAATTGACGTTTAAACTCGAGCAAAGTGCCGTTGTCGGGTTTGCCCATGCGCGCCAAGACCTCGGGATTGGTATGCTCGGGAGCAATTTTAAGTTGACCGGACACATGGTGCTCAACCAGCTCTTTGAGATATTCTGCGCCGTGTTTTGTGTCGGAAAGCACCAGGTCATAACGCAGACCGGAGCCGACAAAAACTTTGTCAACGCCTTTGATCTGGCGCAGCTTGCGCAAGAGCTCAATCTGCTGACGGTGATCAACCGGCAGGGTAAGGCAGGTTTCGGGGTAGAGGCAGCGTTTGTCCTCACAAGGTCCTCGTCGCAATTTGACCGGGCACTCGAATCCATACATATTTGCGGTGGGGCCGCTTAGGTCATAGATAATGCCCTGGAAGTCAGGCAGTTGAGCGATTGTTTGGGCTTCAGCAAGGATCGACTCCTGACTGCGCCACTGCACCGTACGCCCTTCGTGCACCGCGATCGCGCAAAAATTACATTCGCCATAGCAGCCGCGGTGGGTAGGGATGGAGAATCGGATGGTCTCAAGCGCCTTGACCTTGCCCTGCTTTTCATAATAGGGATGCTGGGCGCGTTCATAATCCAGCGCGTAGACCTCATCTAACTCTTGTTGAGTGAGATTTGGATAGGGCGGATTCTGGATCAAATAGCGGTCAAAGTGCTGCTGCGCTAATCCTTTTGCGCTGATCGGGTCATTGTTGTGGTAAAAGCGGTGGAACATCTCGGTGAAAGCGTCTTTATCGTCGGCAACAACTTCATAAGCAGGGAGTTCAATGTAACCATTGGGTACAGTCTTGCCGATGTAACACAGCCCGCGAATTCCAGTTGGGTTGGTGCCCTGATGGAGTGCCTGAGCCAGTTCACGCACGGCACCTTCAGCCATGCCATATAATAGATAGTCCGCTTTGGCATCGAACAACACCGAACGGCGGATAGAATCGGACCAGAAATCATAGTGCGCAATACGGCGCAGGCTGGCCTCAACCCCGCCCAATACGATGGGCACCGTGTTCTTGAAGTGGCGCCGGACCAGGTTGGCATACACCAGCGTCGCCCGATTGGGTCGTTTGGTGTTTTGACCGCCTGGTGTATAGTCATCTGCCCTGCGCGGGCGACCGGTGGCGGTGTAATTGGCGACCATCGAATCGACGCTGCCGGCAGTTACGCCCCAAAAGAGACGCGGTTCGCCCAGGCGGGTGATATCCGCGCCGGATTGGACATCGGGTTGGGCGATCACACCGACTTTGAAACCCGCATCCATCAGGACCTTGCCGATGACGCTCACGCCGACGAAAGGGCTGTCGATGTAACTGTCGCCGGTGATCAGGATCACATCAAGTTTTGACCAGCCGAGCTTTCGCATCTCGGTTTGGGTGGTGGGGAGGAACATAAAACTGCCTTTATTAGTCTGATTTATCCCTTTGATTTTACCTTATCGCGTGCAGATGATATAGCAGCAGGGCTGTACTCTGGTTGGGTTGGGCTTGCACCTCCAAACCAAATCCAAACTTGGCTTAAACATGATCCTGCAAATTATGAATGGTATATGATTTATAATGATTAAAAATCAAATGGTAAATTCGACGTTAAATTCTGATACTCAAGGGAAAGGAAACCAGATGACACATCCATTTATTAATCACCTTCTGAAGGATCACGACAAGCAGCGAGATTTTGTTGAAAAACTATCTTCGGCAAAGACCAAAGAAGAAAAGGAAAAATTCCGCCAGGCGCTTTACGATGCCCTTTATCCCCACATCCAGGGCGAGGATGCCTCGATCTTTGATTTCTTATCGGGCAAAGGTGGAGAAGCGCGAGCGGGTGCCTTAGAAGCCATGCAGGAGCATCATGTTGACCGCTGCCTGTTGAAAGAATTGATGGCGCTTGATCTGGACGACGAGGTTTTTACGGCCAAGGCGAAGGTTTTACAGGAAGTCAATCATCATCATCTGGATGAGGAAGAAGAAGAACACTTTCCATTGCTGCAATCCCTGGCGACAGATGCAGAATTGGATGAACTCTTTGAAATCTACGAATCAGCGGAGCATGAAATCGAAGAGGATTAACCGATCGATAGTCACCTTATAAATAATAAAAACCTCCTCGAAAGGATTTTGAGGAGGTTTTTTTGTTATTTTCCAATTTTCCATACCGGGCAAAGTTGTTTTTGAAATCATTCGCCGATGATCTTGACTAATACACGCTTGCGGCGGTGGCCGTCAAACTCGCCATAAAAAATTTGTTCCCAGGTGCCAAAATCGAGCTTACCGTTGGTTACAGCCACCACGACCTCACGCCCCATGATCTGGCGTTTGAGGTGGGCATCGGCATTGTCTTCTCCGGTGCGGTTATGCTGGTATTGGCTGGTGGGGGCATGCGGCGCAAGACCTTCCAGCCATTGCTCATAATCCTGGTGCAAACCGGATTCGTCATCATTGATGAAGACCGATGCGGTAATGTGCATGGCATTCACCAAACACAGCCCCTCTGAGATTCCGCTTTCGCTCAATGCTTCACGCACCTGCGGGGTGATGTTGATCAACGCACGGCGGGTGGGGATGTTGAACCACAGTTCTTTACGATAACTTTTCATAAAACCCTCCTTTAATTGAAATTGGTGTACCTGTTAACTTAATCCTACCCGTTTAACGTTCAATTTTAAAGGAAGCCATCATCTGATCCAGCAGCTCAAGGCTGGGGGTAAAGCTGACCGGATTTTGGGCTTCAAGCCAGGTAAGAGTGTCTGTGATGTAGGAATCCCAGTTGTCGGTGAAAGTGACCCAATCATCCACCACGCCTTCGGCAGGTAAACCGGGATGGGTGACTGGCAGGATGGCAGTGATGTAGTAGCGGTTATCCTGTGTGAGCCCCTGGTAGGTGTAGAACAAATTGGTGTTATCCACAGGGTAGAGCGCCTGGCCGTACATGGTCAGGTAGCGGACGCCGGAGCCGCTTTGAAAATCGAAATATTCAACTTTGGCAGTAAAAACCTGCGCAGCATTCCACATCGGTAAGAAGGGCAGGTTGCTCATGTCCCCACCACCAGGTCGGCTGATGAGCGCCTGCTGCAATTCGTTGATGATGTTTGATGCACCAGTGCTGATGGCGCGGTATTCCTCCACCGGGTAAACACGGATTACGGGCGTGTGAAAGTGGTCGCTGACCGCATAGTTTTCGAATGTGAATTGGAAATGGGTTGGATAAGTCTCGCCAGGCATAGATTCCTCACCCATATTCTGGCCAGCTATTGTGACATTGAAAGTGCCCTGGGCGATGGCGGGATCAAATGAGAAGGAAATCCCTTCAAAGCTGACATCCGGTAGTTCTGGTTCGACAACTTCGGTGGGTTGGGGGATGACCACTTCTGTGCTTTGTTCCTGAGGTGCTTCTTGCGGCGAAAGTGTTGGTTTCTGTTCTTCCATAGCGATTTGAGTCTGTTGTAGGGCGATTATCGTCTGCTGCATGTTTAATTCAACATTCTGCGTGCCGCCAGGGGTGTTGATGGTGCAGGCCAGGCTGGCTAAAATCATCGTCAGCAAAGCTAAAAGGAAAAATCTTAACGAGTGTAAGGGCGTATTCATTTTTATGCTCCTGGTTTGAGAAAAGTCGTGAAAATCAAATCTATTTTATAACAAATTTTCGTTTTTGACTATATTTTTATTGTGATGAAAGTTTTCATTTTCGGTAATTAACAGATTAAGTCTGTTAAAATAAAGGCAAGTCGATCGGTTGAACAATGAGAGGATGGACAAAAATGAAAAAATACCAGCTTGGCAAAGGTGAATGGCGTTTGCGCAAATCGGGCGAAGCGGATTGGATCCCAGCGACCCTGCCCGGAGAAGTCCATGTTGCATTAATGGCGGCGGGACGTATTCCAGATCCCTTTATTTCGGATAATGAGCGTCATGTTCAATGGGTTGCTGAAACGGATTGGGAATTTGAGGGGCGGATTTCCGTCACGGATGAGCTGCTGCGTGAGGATCAGATTTGGTTGGAATTTGACGGTTTGGACACACTGTCTCAGGTTTTTTTGAACAATTCTCTGGTGGGCGTGACCGAGAATGCCTTTCGCGCTTATGCCTGGGAGGTAAAAGAACTTCTGAACCAGGGTGAAAATTCAATTCGGATTGTGTTTCGCTCACCTGTGAATTATGTCAACCCGCTGCATGAGGCACAGCCTCTGCCATCGCCGACTGAATCGCTGCCGGGCGGCCCCTACTTGCGCAAAGCGCCCTGTCAGTGGGGCTGGGATTGGGGCCCAAAATTACCACCGATCGGCGTTTGGAAGGATGCCCGACTGGCGGGTTACTCGGATGCAAAAATTGAGACGGTTCATCTTCGGCAGAAGCACTTGTTCAGCGGTCGTGTGGTTGTCTCAGCAGATGTCGTTATCGAAAAGTGGTCCGAAACACCTTTGCAGCTTTGCCTCACCCTCACAGACCCTGATGGGAAGACCTTTGCGACGACCTGTAAGATGATGAAATCCTCTGCGGTTGTGGAAATTGAAATCCCAGATCCGGTGTTGTGGTGGCCGAATGGCTATGGCGAGCAGGCGCTTTACGAAGTTAGCGTCAAATTGGGCACTGAGGATGAGGTGCTGTTGGATCTGCAGACATTCCAGATGGGGCTACGCACCCTTGAGTTGAAACAGGAGAAAGATGATTTTGGTGAGTCTTTTACCTTTGTCGTCAATGGTGTGCCAATCTTTGCCAAGGGTGCTAACTGGATCCCCGCTGACACATTCCCTACCAGAATAACAAAAGATCAACTTGAGCGTCTTATTGCGGACGCCGCGCTCGCCCACCACAACATGATCCGTGTGTGGGGCGGCGGTTTCTATGAGAGCGAAGATTTCTATGATCTTTGTGATAAATACGGCATTCTTGTTTGGCAGGATTTTATCTTTTCCTGCAGCATTTACCCGTTGGATGACGAAGAATTTGTGGAAAATGTCCGTCAGGAAGTGATCGAAAACGTCCGGCGGATCAGGCATCGCGCCAGCCTTGCGCTGTGGTGCGGCAACAACGAAATGGAATGGGGTTGGGAAGTGTGGGGCTGGAGTGAGGGCGAAACACTTAAGTATCGTGAGGCTTATCGGCTGTTCTTCTATGAGACCTTGCCGGCGTGGGTCTCAGATCTGGACCCAGATACGGCTTACTGGTTCAGTTCACCTTCCTCTGGTACACCTTTTGAAAATTGCAACAGCAATGAAGCCGGCGATGCGCATTATTGGGATGTTTGGCACGGCGCTAAGCCTTTCAGTGCTTATAGGGATCAATATCCCCGGTTCATGAGCGAATTTGGCTTTCAGTCGCTGCCGCCTTTGAAGACCATTCAGACCTATGCCAGCGAGGAACACTGGAACTTGACCGATTATATGATCGAGTATCACCAGCGCAACGCTTATGCCAGTCCGCTGTTCATGGGGCAAATGGCGCAGCACTATATGATGCCTGTCGATTTCCCGTCACTGGTGTATATGACCATGGTTTTGCAGGCAGAGGGCATTCGTTTTGGGGTCGAACACTGGCGCAGGAATCGGCACCGGGTTGCCGGAACGCTCTACTGGCAGTTAAACGACTGTTGGCCGGTAGCATCCTGGTCGAGTATTGATTATTTCAATCGCTGGAAAGCGCTGCATTATGCCAGCCGTAAGTTTTATGCACCAGTTTTGCTTTCGATTGAAGATCTTCCAGCCTCAAAGACGATGAAGGTATACCTGACCAGCGATTTGTTGATGACCTGGACGGGCAAGATCACCTGGGCGCTGCAAAAACTGGATGGCGAAGTGTTGGATTCGGGAGAACTAGAGGCTGTGGTTGATCCGCTATCATCTGGGTTGATGTTGGAAAAGGCCTTTCCGCAATTATCTATAGACGATCAGCGCGAGACTTTCTTTGTCGCCAAACTGATCCAGGCGGATGAGGTGCTGGCGACCCAAATCGCAACCTTTGTGCGTGACAAACATCTCAAACTGCACAATCCACAGCTCAAAGCCTACCTGCGAGAAGCAGAAGACACCGAGGCGATCATCGAGGTTGAAACCGCCTCTCTGGCTCGTTTTGTTGAGCTCAGTCTGGATGATGCAGATGCGGTCTTCAGCGATAATTATTTTGATGTTTTGCCAGGAGAGACAGTGTGTGTGACCTGCCCATTGCCTGACGGCTGGACCATCGACGACTTGGGAAAATCGCTGACGGTATTCTCTTTGTATGATAGTTTTGCCTGAATCGATCAAGGTTAGACGCCAGCCAGAATGAAATTCAGAAGTCAAATCGCATGCGACTTCCCAGCCGATAAGGTTGGAGAAGTCTTTATCTCTGCTTTAAAGAAAAGATCTGGTAATTGAAGCATTGCTGGTTAACTAATCCTGTGTTATGTGCTACAATACAACGGTTAAATTTTCAGTTGAGAGGAATATTTTTTATGGCGGAAAAATCAAATTTGTTAATCACGCCTTACGGCGGAGAATTAATCAACCTGGTTGTTGAAGGTGATGCCCGGGAAGAATTGATCAAGAAGGCTGGCACTTTCCCAACAGTGCGTTTGACCCCACGTCAGATGCACGACCTGGAACTGCTGGCTGTGGGTGGGTTCTCGCCCCTGGATCGATTCATGGGGCAGGACGATTACCAATCGGTTCTTGATGAAATGACATTGGCGGATGGAACGGTTTGGCCGATCCCCGTCACTTTGACGATCGATAAAGAAGACCTGCCAGATCAGGCGGACTGGGTCACGCTGCGCGATGTGCATAATCAAATCATCGCTGTGATGCGTTTGGAAGAAATCTTCCGGTTCAACTGGAAAGATGAAGCCCAAAAAGTGTATGGCACAACAGACCTTAAACACCCCATTGTTTCAGAGATGGCTGGCTGGGGCGATCTGTGCCTTTCGGGCGAGCTGAAGGTTGTCAACCTTCCTGCATATGATGACTTTGCGGAACTGCGCTTGACACCGGCTGAAACGCGGGCGAAGCTCGAGGAAATGGGCAATGCTAATGTGGTAGCCTTTCAGACACGCAACCCAATGCACCGTGTGCATGAAGAATTGACCAAGCGCGCCAGCAAACAAATTGGTGGCAGCTTGTTGATCCATCCCGTTGTCGGTATGACCAAACCCGGCGATGTGGATCATTATACACGGGTGCGAATTTATAAGGCGCTGGTTGATAACTATTATGATAACGACACCCTGTTGAGCCTGCTCCCCCTTGCCATGCGTATGGGCGGGCCGCGCGAGGCAGTTTGGCATGCGATCATCCGCCGAAATTACGGTGCCAATCATTTCATTGTTGGGCGCGATCATGCTGGCCCGGGCAATGACAGCGAAGGAAAACCCTTCTATGGTCCCTACGATGCCCAGGAACTCCTAAAAAGCGTTGAGAAGCAGGTGGGGGTGAAAATGGTACCTTTCGAGCTGGTTGTTTACCTGCCTGATGAAGACCGCTACGAGCTGGCATCAGAGGTGCCAGAGGGCACGAAGGTGGCGCAGATTTCTGGTACCCAGGTTCGTGATGATTACCTGGCTAAAGGCATCGCACTGCCGGAATGGTTCACACGCAAAGAATCTGCACAGATATTATTAGACTCTTATCCGCCACGGCATAAACAGGGCTTCTGCATTTGGTTCACTGGTCTGAGCGGTGCGGGAAAATCGACAATTGCCAAACACCTGACGAGCATGCTCCAGGAATACGGCCGCAACCCCACTGTATTGGATGGTGATGTGGTCCGTACCCATCTTTCGAAAGGCCTGGGCTTCAGCAAAGAAGACCGTGATACCAACATCCTGCGGATCAGTTTTGTCGCTGGTGAGATCGTCCGCCATACCGGCACAGTAATCTGTGCGGCGATCAGTCCCTACCGTCAGGCTCGGCGAGAAGCCCGTAAGATGGTTCCGGAAGGACATTTTCTGGAAGTATTTGTGGATACCCCTTTGGAAGTGTGTGAGCAACGCGATATCAAAGGCTTGTATGCACGGGCTCGGGCGGGTGAACTCAAGAATTTTACAGGCATCGATGACCCCTATGAAGCACCGATTGAACCAGAAGTGCATGTGTCGACAGTCGGCAAGACACCGAAACAGAATGCACGCGAGATCATTGACTATCTGATTAATTCTGGATACCTGGTGGAATTCAATAACCATAATGGGAAATAATTGTCCCAAGCTCGTTTGAGTGGTTTTATTTCAAGAAACCAAGACTGTTCCTGCATAAGGAACAGTCTTTTTTATAATCTGGCTAATTAAGAGGGTGTGTGATATTAGCGATATTCCGGATTGGCTTTCATCCCGGCTTCGATGATTTCCATCAAGTTATTCAAAAGCTGCTGCGCACGATCATCCTCGAATAGCGATAAATCGAGATCTTCGGTGTTGGTCAACCCCAAGCGGTTGATAAAATATTTACCGAACTGGTAGAAGACGGTTTCAAGCATGAAGGCAGCCATATCGGGATCAACCCAATGGGCAACATCACCATGGAGAATGCCCTGTGAAATCAATTGTTTGAAAAATTGGGTGGTGCCCCGCCGGCGCAGCTCTTCAGTCATCTCAGGGAAAGGGACTTCTTCAACAAAGGCTCTGAAGATAATTTGCGCCAGCTGTGGATGATGCACCTCGAAAATCACGTTAGCGAGAAATTGATAGCGAAAATAGGAGAACAAATCACCGTTCACGTCCGGCACAGGTAGTTTTTCTAAGAGGGCTCGTTTTTCTTCCGTCGCATATTCGATCAACGTATGATACAGGTCTTTTTTATCTTCAAAATATTGATAAAAACTGCCTTTTGCGATGCTTGCTTTTCGAACAATATCTGAAATTGATGCGACATCGTATGGGTTAGATGCGAATTCAGCCACAGCGATGTTGAGAATGCGCTGTCGTTTTTCTTGCGGCAGGTTGAAGAAGGTATCTTTGGGCATGTTATCTCCAGATGTTATTTTACCCTTAGTTGTTTTTTTGAGTGACAAGTGTTGGCAGGCGCTTAACCAGATTCCCCCACATCTCTGGCGGAATTACACTTTTGGGGGTTAAAACCATGTAAAATTAGATCAGTCTGCCACTAAACAACACTCAAAGGACTGTTGATGACCGCCATCGCCCCACAAAAACGCCTGACATTTAAAACGAAACTCTTTTACGGCTTAGCCTCGCTGGGTTCGGCAACGGTTTCCAGCATCTTTGCGGCATTGCTGCCTATTTTTTACCAGGATTATTTGGGGCTTTCCGCACGATGGATCGGAATTGCCTCAGCTATCTATGCCGTGTGGAACGCCATCAATGACCCACTGTTTGGTTTTGTTACCGATAGCACCCACTCAAAATTAGGAAGGCGGATCCCGTATTTACGGTTCACAGCACCCTTTCTGGGTTTAACTTTCATTTTAGTCTGGCTGGCGCCGGAAGGCGCAGGCGATATTACCTTGTTCTGGTGGATGCTGGTCACCATGCTGCTGTATGATACCTGCTATACGATTATCGGGCTGGTGCACGGGGCGTTGATGCCAGAGCTCTCTGAATCGGATGTTGAACGTAACCAATTATCGATCTCTTCAGCCCTTTTTGGCCTTTTGGGATATGTCTTTGGCTTCCTTCTGCCGGATATGTTTCGCCCGCAATCGGGAGGGGATACCTCTTTACTGAGTTTACAGCTTTCGATGGTGGCGGTGGGGATCATTTCTGCTTTTTTGATCATTTTAACATCGCTGAGGGTTAAAGAGCGGCGGGAGTTTGCGCTTGTTGACAAACCGTTGCGGTTTTGGGAATCGCTGCGCTATACGTTGACCAGCAAGCCCTTTTGGGTATTTGTAAGTATGAATTTCTTGCTGACATTGATGCATTCCATGGCAACTGGGTCCATTTTTTACCTGGCAGATTATGTGACGCAGACCAGCACAATGATGCTGTTGATCTCTGTATTTGTGCCCCTGGGGTTGGGCATTCCGCTTGCCAACCCGATCGTGATTAAATTTGGGCTGGTAAAAGCGCAATTGATGTATCTGCTTGTGGGCGGGATCGGTTTAATTTCTCTGGCATTTGTGCCAACATCTCTGATCCCCATCAGCCTGGTAATCACAGGGCTTGGGTTTTCGGGTCAGCAGACCATCACGTATAATATCCTGGCTTATGTGATCGACGATGACGAAGTCCGCACCGGAAACCGGCGTGAGGGGGCGTTTTATGGTGCAAACGCGCTGCTGACGAAACCGGCGCAGTCGGTCGCCTTGTTTCTGACGGCCTTTGTTTTAGAACGGTCAGGCTTCGTGACGCGAGCCATGAATGCCGGCCAGGCATTTCTCGATCAGCCGGAATCAGCCCTGTTTGGGATTCGCTCGATTGTTGGTTTGATTCCGGGAATTGCCATGCTGCTGAGTGCTGTCATTTTATTCTTCTTCCCGATCAAAGGTGATCGTTTGGCGTGCCTGAAGGCGAAAATCCTGGAGATGCATGCTGAAAAGGAAGAGCAACTCTCGCAGATAGACTGATGAAGAATAAATTAATCTGCTTGGCATTGGCGTTTTTAAAGCTGGGTCTCACCGCCTTTGGCGGACCGGCAACCTCTTATGCAATGATGCGCGAGGAATTTGTGCTGCGCAAGAAGTGGTTAAGCGAAGAAGAATTTTTTGATTACCTGGGGATTGCTAATCTTGTGCCCGGGCCAAATGCGACTGAACTCGCAATGCTGATTGGCTATCACAGTGCTGGTAGTTGGGGATTTGTGGTCGCAGGGGTTTGCCTGGTTTTCCCCGCTATGTTGACGGTTTTGGGCTTTGCCTGGTTTTATGTTCAATTTGGGACACTGCCGGTGTTAGACGGCGTGTTGTATGCTATCAAACCCGTTGTCGTGGCGATCTTGCTTTCTGCTTTGTGGGGATTGTTTAAACCCCGCGTCAAGCAGACGGTAGGTATGCTTGTAGCTGTCGGTGTCGCTGCAGCTTACCTGCTGGGCGTCAGCCCAATCCCCCTTATGCTGGGGGGCGGGCTGTTAATGCTTTTGATCTCATCATTCATAAAAACTGGGGGTATACCGATACTGCTGCTGGTTGGCAGAATGCCTGCCGGCCTTTTCAACAGGCTGGCTGAGCGCACAGCGTTCAGCCTTTCCCGTTTATTTTGGGTCTTTCTGAAAGCTGGAGCGTTGATGTATGGCAGCGGTTATGTCTTGTTGGCTTTTATTCACGAAGATCTTGTGGTCCAATTGCAGTGGCTTACTGAAAGCCAATTGATCGACGCCGTGGCAGTTGGACAGGTAACCCCTGGACCGCTTTTCACCACCGCGACGTTTGTGGGTTATGTGCTGGGCGGTTTGCCAGCAGCGTTGTTGGCGACATTGGGGATGTTCTTGCCCTCGATGCTTATCATGGTGATCATGCTTATGGTATATGAAAAGGTGCGCACTTCTACACCGATATCAAAATTCCTGACAGGGGTTAATTTCGCAGCATTGGGCCTGATGGCTGGGGTCACCTGGGAGGTTGCCCGAACCGCAGTGGTCGACCCTCTCACCGGTGTGATCGCTGCTGCAGCATTGTTGTTGATCGTGCGGTTTAAAGTAAGTGCTCCCTGGTTAATCCTTGCGGGCGCGGCGATCGGTTTGGTCCGCATGGCCTTCACCGGGTGAGCGCTCTTTGAGAAAGCGGCTGGTGAGCTGTCCGCGAGGCGTCAGCCAGAAGTTCTGATAACTTCTGCCCCAATTCCATTGGTCAGAAAATTTTGTGAGACGGCTGGCGGCATTGCTTGCCCGTTGTTTGGCATCATCAGGGAAGATGGTTGCGGCAAAACTTTCTGCCAGGTCTTCGCTGGCGTTAAAGTTACGGTCAACGCCACAGGGAGGTGGGGCTTTGCCCGGGTGATACCACAGCGCCTGCCAGTCGATTTTCCAGTTGAGATCAAGTTTTTGGGCGGTCTTCCTCAACCATTTTTCAAAGAAGCGCAGTTTACGCTTGAACCATTCCCAATTGCCTGCGCCAAGGCTTTTACGCAGCCACTGTTCAGGCTGCTTCTCCCAGGCATTGTTCCAGCGGTGCCCGAGTTCGTGCGCCAGAGTCCAGTCCGTCCAATCATCATCCAGGCAGACCTCATCCCCCTTTGTTCTGCCAGCTCTGCCTGGCATTCCGCTGTGGAAGAATTTTGTCGCCTGATCGTTGAAAATCTGTGGGATGGTGAGCGCATCTGCCCGATCCGCCAGATAATGGAACACCTGCCATATGCGACGGATTTCCTTCTCAGACCAATCACCATCAAGACAGATGCGCCAGGTGTCTAATTCCTGTTTGATCAGGCTAAGTTTTTTGTTCGATGTTTGTGATTCTGAGGTGCTGCCGGATGTTTTTTCCATGGGTTGAATGTCAATTGGTTGGGTTAGCTGGTTTTAGTTTATCATGATACCGTCTGAATTTTCAGATATCGTTGATCGTTCTAGGGTTTTGGCCTTTAATAAAGTTCATCATCTTTCACGATAAGACTCTGTGTTTCCGATACGTGTAAGGGCGTTCTGCTCAAGAAACCGCGTCAATATGTGTATAATTGAGGATGAATGCAAGCACAGGTCGAAAGGAAGTGAAATGACGAAACGCATCGGATTATTAACTGCCGGAAGCGATTGCCCAGGGTTAAATGCAACCATCCGGGCGTTCGGTAAAGCCGCGCGCAGCACCCATGGGATGACGCTGGTTGGTTTTCGGGATGGTTTTAGGGGTTTAGTGACCAATCATACGATCGATTTATCCGGCGATGCCCTATCGAATGTGCTCACAGCCGGCGGAACGATATTAGGGACCAACCGGGATGTTCCGCAGGCGTTTGAAGAAGATGGAAAACGTGTGGACCGAACCAGCCATGCAGTTGATGTTTATAACGAGAACAAGCTGGATGCATTGGTATGCATCGGCGGACGTGAAACGCAGGCAGCCGGATTGAATCTGGCAAAGGCCGGGCTGAATGTGCTTACCCTGCCAAAATCCGCAGATAATGACGTGCCGCTGACGGATGTGACGATTGGCTTTGACACCGCCCAGGCGATTGCGACAGAGGCGATTGACCGCCTGCACAGCACAGCTAATAGCAACCATCGCATTATCATCGTGGAGATTATGGGGCGGGAGGTCGGGTGGCTGACATTGGGCGCGGGGATCGCTTCAGGCTCGGACGTGATTCTGATTCCTGAAATACCCTATCATATTGATAAAATTTCGCAGGCGATTCTTGAACGTAAAGAGGCCGGCAAAATGTTCAGCATCGTGGCTGTGGCTGAAGGGGCAAATTCATCGGAGCTGGTGGCATTTTTTGAGCGCTCGATGAAGATCAACCGGAAGGTTCATGAAGGCGAATCCTTTGAGACCAGCAAAGACCGGATGACTGAGCTGAAGAAAAAATACACCGGACAGACTCTCCTACTGGCTAACCGACTGGAAGAAACCACCGGGATTGAGAGCCGTATTACGATTTTGGGGTACTTGCTGCGGGGTGGGGCACCGTCAGCCAGTGACCGGTTGCTGGCAACTCATTTGGGTACCCATGCCGCAGATCTTGTTGAAGCAGGTGAATTCGGAAAGATGGTGGCGTTTCAAAACAGGCATGCCGTGTGTGTGCCTTTGGAAGATGTGGCTGGTAAAGAAAAGAAGGTGCCCTTGGATCACCCGTGGATCGTTGCTGCCCGGCATGTTGGGACGGTGCTTGGAGATTGATCAACCAATCCTTCTCAATCTTGTTCAGCGTCTGAAAAATTTTTTGAAGAAATCACTCAAAAAAAACTCTCAATGAATGGCATCTTTGGATGTTTTCCAGCAGATCGATGTTGTCTGAGATCTGATCCACGCTTCCCAACATTTGAGGTAGGACTTTAACGTTTGTATCTTCAATCTGCTCAAGCAGGGATTCTACAAACCTGCCGGCATGGGGGACGAGAAAAGGCCGGTTGTGGAAATTTGTCACCTCGGGCTTGATGTATGGGGTAAGCGCCAGCGTGTTATGAGCCTCACCCAAAATGAGGTAGGCATCAGCCAGGTGATTTTGGCGATCGACCCAATTTTGGCTGTCCAGAATATCCTTGAAAATCGGCACAAGACGGGGGGCGATTTGTAATTGATTGAAGGCTGATCCAAACCACTTGCTATATGGCGCAAATGCTTTTTCAAGCAAAAAACACAAGCCCATCATGTCGTGGGTCAATCGTGCAGCAATCAGGCGGGAACCCAGGTCATCCTCCACGGTGCCGGTTCGTCCGACAAAAGGTTCTTCCTGGTCGATGCGACGCCACAGGTTTGCCATCAGGTACAGCCATAGATCGTGCGGATACCAGTCAAACTGTTGACGCAACTGCGTGAGAGCTCCCAGCCCGTCGTAGTAGATTTTGCCGGATTTAACGGTGCGCAAACGCTGTTGTGGGATGGTCAACCAGGCTGAAGGTGTGATGGGATGGCGAATATCCACACCCAGATAGGTATCAAAGAAATCCTCTGGTGTCGTGATGGTGATCATGTGATTGATCGGATAAGACTCCTTCATCGCCATTGCCCCGCCATCCTCAAGCGGTTCACCAAAATGGGTGGGGAAGCCATGAATTTCGAACGGCAGGTGAAGTGCGAAGTGTGTGTTAATTGTTTCTGCGTGTGCGGTGTAATCTGATGGCGATAAAAAGAGGGTCATCTTTGGTCCCCAACCGTGATCCATGGACATGGGCGTGTCAAAGCCAAGCACATCCGAACCATAGTCCAAACGTGCGGCAGAATAAGGCAGTTGGGGAAATGAATCCGCCATGATGGGCTGAATAGCTTCATCAAAGAAATATTCACTGAGTTTTAGCCCGGGGATAAATTTAGTCATAATGGGTATCTTTCCTGATAGGATAATCCAATTATAACGAAAGGTTGATTGGGTAGATGAAACACTTAGCGGCAGGTCAGACCATCCTTAGGATATCGGTTAAAATCAAGGTCAGCATTATTGATTGAATGCTGATGGTGTTGTTCATTTCAGTAGCCCAAAACTGTACAGACCAATTGCGGAAAGGATCACGCATGTCACTCACCTTAGAATGGCGTCATCGGATCATGGCATGGCGTCATGAACTTTCACAACACTTTTATCAGGTGCTTGCCCCCATAAACCTGGAGGCGGCTTTTACCAAAGATCAGTACCAATTGCAGCAGGCTGAGACGCAACTTCAATTTGTGCCTGTTGCGCCGGGTTTTGCCTGGGGAGCGAAATGGGAATACGGCTGGTTCAAAGGAGAATTCACCTTACCCGAGGCTGCCGCTGGACAAATGATCGCGCTGATGATGGATGTCGGCGCTGAGGCTGCTGTTTATGTTAATGGGGATTACGCTGGTGCCGTGGATGAATATCACAAAGCGATCATTATTACCGATTCAGCGATTGCTGGAGATACCTACCAGGTGGTGCTGGAAGCTTACGCTGGCCACGGTCCGCGCGAATGGCGCTCAGGTCCGACGCCCCCGGACCGAGAAACCGTACCCGAACCACCTGATGCGCAGTGCACAATCGGGCAAAGCCATTTCGGCATCTGGCAGGAGACTGCCTATCAACTCAGCATGGATGTGGAAACACTGTGGGATGTGCGTGAAAACATCGATGAGGAGTCTTTGCGGGTGATGGAAATTGATGATGGGCTAAAGGACTTTACCCTGATTGCGGATTTTGAAACACCGAGGGCAGAAATGCTGGAGAGCCTGCAAAAGGCACGTGAACGGTTGAAACCGCTGTTGGAAAGAAAGAATGGCGATACCACACCGGAAATGATCGCCTTTGGGCACGCGCATATTGATGTCGCTTGGTTGTGGCCCCTGGCAGAGACAGAACGCAAATGCGTGCGCACCTTCAGTACGCAACTGGCATTGATGGCGCGTTACCCTGAATATAAATTCTTACAAAGCCAACCGCATCTGTATCGGATGGTTAAAGAACACTACCCTGACCTGTATGAGAAGATCCTGGCTGCTGTGAAACGGGGGCAATGGATCCCGGATGGGGCAGCCTGGGTAGAACCAGATACCAATATCAGCGGCGGTGAAAGCCTGATCCGTCAGTTGATCCACGGGAAGCGGTTTTACCAGGACGAGTTTGGTGTGGATTGTGAATTGCTCTGGTTGCCGGATGTGTTTGGTTACTCCGGTACGCTGCCACAAATCATGCGCGGCTGTGGTGTGAAATACTTCTCGACCCAAAAGATCTTTTGGGCTTACCATGGCGGCGCAGCCTTCCCATACAACACCTTCATTTGGGAGGGGATTGATGGGTCTCAGGTGCTGGCGCACTTCCATAATGATTACAATAGTGAGACCAAACCTGCCAACATCATCGGCCGATGGAAGGAAAGGGTGCAAAAGGATGGCTTTTCAAAACGGCTATTCCCCTTTGGATGGGGGGATGGGGGCGGCGGGCCAACCCGCGAGCACCTGGAGTATGCCCGGCGGCAGGAGAATCTTGAAGGGGTACCGAAGTTCAGAATCGCTGCCCCTATTGTGTATTTTACAGAGCAGGAAGCTGAGGGCTGGCCGGATGCCCGTTATGTGGGCGAACTGTATTTTCAGGCACATCGCGGCACTTATACCTCGCAGGCGCACACCAAGGCGCTCAACCGCCGAAGCGAATTTGCCCTGCGCGAGGCTGAGTTTTGGGGTGCGGCAGCTATGTGGCTGAATGAATTTGAATTCCCTTATACATTGTGGGATAAGACCTGGAAGACATTGCTGCTCAACCAGTTCCATGATATCCTGCCGGGCTCTTCCATCCAAAGAGTGTATGAGCAGGCCGAAGAACAATTGACAGAGGTGGTGAATAAGGCTGACCAGATCACCCAATCTGCATTGGCGGCGCTTTATGAGAATTCGGAAGGTGTAACAGCTTTTAACTCACTCTCCTGGGAGCGGGAAGCACTGATAACCCTGCCTGAGGGAATCGCGGGTCTGCAAACCAACGCAGGTGAAAGCATGCCTGTTCAGGAGTTGGATGGGGAGATCTACGCGGAGGTCACACTACCGCCTTGCGGATGGGAGAGTTACACCACCGGCCCATCAAAGGAAATTGAAAGCACAATCTCAGTCAGTCAACATCACATGGAAAATGAATGGGTGCGGGTGGAATTCAATGCGCTTGGTGAAATTGTCAGTATTTTTGACAAGGTCAATCAGAGCGAATTGGCAGCGGGACGCTGTAACAGCCTGCGCATGTACCAGGATATTCCCAGCGCTTTCGATGCCTGGGATATTGACAGCATATATCCCGAAACACCGGTCAGGCTCGCTGATAAAGCGCAAATTGAGGTGATTGCCCAAGGGCCGTTATTCGGCAGACTGGTCATCAAACGCCAACTTAACCAATCGACCATGACCCAAACCATCACCCTGCGGCACAACACGCGCCGGATGGACTTCCATACGGTGATTGACTGGCAGGAACGGCATAAGTTATTAAAGGTCAACTTCCCGGTGGTGTATCGCTCAAGAGAGGCGCTACACGAAATTCAGTTTGGGCACCTGCCGCGTCCCACCCACGGCTCACGTGAATTTGACCGGGATCGGTTTGAGGTAGCGAATCACAAATGGACGGCTCTGGCGGAAGCGGAGCGCGGGTTTGCACTGCTCAACGACTCGAAATATGGCGTGAATGTCTCCGATAATAGCATCAACCTGACCTTGCTCAAGTCTGCCCTGGCACCGGATATGAATGCAGACCGCGGCCGGCAGGAATTCACCTACGCCTTCTATTTTTGGGATACACCCCTTGCAGAAAGCGGCCTGGTGCGGCAGGGTTACGAATTGAATGTGCCTGTGCAGGTGCAAAACGTTCAGGCGGGCTCGAGATCTTTGTTTGTATTGGATAGGGATAACATCATCCTGGAAACCGTCAAACCTGCTGAGGATACTGTTTCGAATGACCTGGTGCTGCGATTGTATGAATCAATGGGAACGCATACCTCAGCCAGGTTACGCACGACCTTGCCTATCAGAAAAGGGTTTATCACCGATATGCTGGAAGAGCCTCAGTCAGAACTGCAGGCGGTTGATGGCGGATTCGATTTGCAATTCAGCCCTTTCAAGATCATCACCTTGCGCTTGGTGATGGACCAGACACCTGATTTGAGTGGTTAGAATTTAACCCTAATTAGTAAATCTGCCAGTTTTAAATAAGAATGATTCCGGCCCCATATCGCCGGGATCATTTTGTGTTCAGTTCGTTAAGTGCGATTTACTTGTCGTAATCAGGTGCATCGTCCAGCAGGCGTTTTTCGCCTTCAAGCGCTCGGATGTGCGCCACATCCTGTGAAACTTCGATGCAGCCTTTGTAGGCACCCTGTGCATCCCGCAGGGCAAAATAGCGGATGTGGACAAAAGCGCTGCCCATTTGGATCCAGAATTCGGCGACATCCCGCTTCCCTGAACGGAAATCATCCAAAATGACCTGGACTTTATGCACGCTTTGGGGCGGATGGCATTTGGTCACCTCACGCCCGATGATGGCGGCAGAACGATCGAAGATGCGTTCGCGGCCTTGTGAGAAATAGCGCACGTGATCATGTTCGTCAACAAATGTTACATCAACCGGCAGGTTGGTGAGCATCAGGTTGATCTGTTCCCGCGTCAACGCACCGGTTGATAGGGGGATCAGACCCTCAGGCTTGCTTTCGATATGTTCAGGCTTGGGTTGGGAGGTTTTCTCTTCTGAAGGCTGCCAGGTGTTGCGGGGGGTGACGTTGAAATAACCGATTTCATCTTCCTGCTGACGGATCTCGCCCCATTCAGCTTCTGTCAATCGGTTTAACGCTTCAGGGAAGAGAATTTTCTCTTCTTTGTAGATCATTTCGCGGATGTTTTCAGCCATGGCTTTGAATTGCGGCAGGGCATCTTCGAGATTTGGTTTTTCAGCCTTAATCGTCTCTTTGAATTGCTTGATTTGTGCGCGGATGTCGTTATCCACGCCCCACATCACGGCTGAAGGGCCTTCAAAATTTTTCTTTTCCAGATAAGGGAACAACAGGTTTTCTTTGCGGGAGTAGTGTTTTTCAATGGCGCTCAGATTTTCAGCCTGAGTGCGCAATGACTTAAGGGCACCAGCATCGCCTGCCGCCCAGGTCTTGAGCGTGTCTTGCATGGCTTCAATCAGGCGCATGGTCACTTCGTTTTCCATGCGGAAGGTGAACACGGGATGTCCTGGTAGTGACTCGGGTGCAGGTTCCTCGTCCAGGCTTTCACGAAAGACAGCCACATGCAGGTCGCACAGACGCTGGATTTCTCCCACGGATACGCCTTCGCTGATCATAGCGCGTTCAGCATCCGCAATATCGCCAGCGGAGGCACCGCGGATGGCATCGCCAAATTCTGCCTGTAGGTCTTCGACGCTTTCGCCTGCATGCAGGCGTTTTATGACCTGTTTTAATGCTTCTTTTCGTCTGCTTACGTTATCGATATGCTCACTCATAAAAAAACCTCCGGTGATGAAATTTTTGTAATATAGAAAGAGTTGTTTAAGATGCCCAGCGGATGGTTAAAGGTGCTCTAATAGCACCTTGCGGACAGATGTCTTCACAGATCGTGCAATAGGTGCAGGTGGGTGGTTGGATAAATGCCGGGCCGTCTACTGTCATATGGAGTGCATTGACGGGGCAAGCGGCAACGCACTTTCCGCAAAGATCACAGCGATCGTAATTGATAATAGGTTGATCCGTTTTTGTCATAATTTTGCCTTTTGCTTTACATCATTTATAGTAACAAATATCAATCGCCGGGGATAGGACTTAAGTCACAGGCGGGAGATGTAATTTTGTTGGTGTCAGCGGTCTTCGAGTTCCGTTTGATCGAAAAGTGCCTTGCGATCAACCAATGAAATTTGCTGGCGGGAGCGTTTGATCAACCCTTCAGCCTCAAATTCACGCAAAAGACGGCCGACCACATCACGCACGGTGCCGATATGGGCGGCGATTTCGTCCTGCGTCCATCCGCTTGCAGCATCGGGTTTATCCGCTAACTCGATCAGGAATTTCGCCAGCCTGGCGCGTACAGAATAAAGGGAGAGTCCTGCGGCGAGGTCGGTGATGGTGGCAATGCGCTCTGCGAAAATCCCCAGCAATGCTTTTGAAAAATCTGGCGCGTGGGATAAAAGATAATTAAAATCAGATGCGCTCAAAACCAACAGAGCGGTTGTGGTCAGGGTTTCAATTGAGGCACAGTTGACCTTTTTTGGGTTTAACAGTGAGATGATATTTAGCGGCGCACCTGGCCCAAAGCGTGCCAGAACTTGCATCCGCCCATCCCTGCGCATCCGAATCACTCTGACAGAGCCCGAGACCAGAAAATAGGCGTATTCTGCGGGCATCCCTTCGATCACCAGGGTTTCGCCGGCTTGCAGCTCGCGCAAGAACCCGCGCTCAGCAATCATGTCTTGCGTAGCAGGTGACAGAGAAAAGATCAGGGGGATTGGTTTGAAGTATCGTTCATTGATCATGAATTTTTGGCTCCAGAACACTTATTGTACCTTGACTGAGCTCTGGTGCGGAGAGATGGGCAACACATCTGATGCATGAGAAACAATAATCTTCACATAGATCATAATCGAGTTTACCCAGAAAACAAAACGCCCTCCAAGGGCGTTTTGTATGTTATTCCTCAGTGGCTGAATGTATTAGCTATGAGCGTTCTCTTCTAAAAATGTTCTGGGTGAAGGCGCTTTAATCACGATCAATTCCAGCTTGTCATCATGCAAGTTCCTGACATTCATCTTGGTTTTATAAGGGATTTTAAGCAAGGTGCCAGCCGGGTAAACCGCTGTTTCCTGCTCGTCAAGGCTGATTGATAGCCTACCAGCCAGGACAGTCATATAAACGTTTGAATTGGAATAGTGCAGCGGTAAGCCTTCATCCTTGTTAAACAGCATATGGATGTAATCCAGGTTATTATCCTGGATTACTTTTTCGACAGTCCTTTCATTACTTTCAGCGAGCGTAAAAACATGTTCGATCATGTGTAGTAATTTAGTCCTTTGATAAAAATGCAGGCTGGTTTAAAATTCCAGCCTGCTTGAATTTAGAGCGTTGATCTAATTGCCCATCATCATTGCGGCGATGTCTTCTTCAACGCCGCCGTTGGGTTTGAGGTCGAAGTTTTTTACCAGCACAGATGTGACATTGGGTGAGAGGAAGGCGGGCAGCGTCGGGCCAAGCCGGATCTTCTTGATGCCAAGTGACAACAATGCCAGCAGCACGATCACGGCTTTTTGTTCATACCAGGCAATGTCATAGGAAATTGGCAGATCGTTCACATCTTCCACCTCAAAAGCCTCAGCCAGCGCCTGTGCTGTTCGGATCAGGGAGTAGGAGTCGTTGCACTGCCCGGCATCAAGGATGCGCGGGATGCCGTTGATGGTGCCGAGATCGAGTTTGTTGTAGCGGTATTTTGCACAACCAGCGGTCAGGATGACGGTGTCATCGGGCAAGGCTTCGGCAACTTCCGTGTAATACTCACGGGTCTTTTGGCGTCCATCACAACCGCCCATGACGATAAAGCGTTTGATTGCGCCAGTGTTTATGGCTTCAATGACGGCACCTGCGTTCTGCATGACCGCTTCGTGGGCAAAACCGGTGATGATGGATTTGTCTTCGAGCTGTTGGGGCTCATAGCAATCCTTGGCCATTTCGATCAGGGCTGAGAAATCTTTTTGTTTACCAGGTTCTCGATTGGGGATGTGTGGACAGCCCGGATAACCGGCCATACCAGAGGTGAAAATGCGGTCTTTGTAGCTGTCCTTTGGACGGACGATGCAGTTCGTGGTCATCAAGATAGGGCCGCCAAAGCTCTCAAATTCTTCGCGTTGTTTCCACCACGAGCCGCCGTAATTGCCAACAAAGTGATCATACTTTTTCAGTTTGGGGTAAGCGTGTGAGGGGAGCATTTCGCCATGTGTGTAAACATTCACACCCGTGCCTTCGGTTTGCTGCAGGAGCTCATCCAGGTCAAGCAGGTCGTGACCGCTGACGAGAATGCCGGGACCGGGTCGGACGCCAAGGAAGACCTCTGTCGGTTCAGGGTTGCCATAAGCGCCGGTGTTGGCTTTATCCAGCAATGCCATCGTGCGCAGTCCCATTGTGCCCGTCTGCAATACCAACCCAGTCAATTCGTTGGCTGTCAGTTTGCTATTGGTGGTGGCTTCCAGCATGTCCTGCATGAATTCGAGTATTTCAGGGTCTTTTTCGCCGAGGATGTAGGCGTGATCAACATAGGCTGCAATGCCCTTAAGTCCGTAAGTGATCAGTTCACGCAGGGAGCGGATGTCTTCATCCAGGTCAGGATCAGCCATCACGCCGACATGCTGCGCTTTTTCTAAGAGGGTATCCACATCATAGGATTCCGGCTTCCAGGATGCCCAATCGGGACCGCCGCCGGGGCAGGGATTGCCATGCAGTTCTTTGCAAGTCTCCTGGGCTTCCTCACGCAAGGCTTCTCGTCTTTCGACGGCTTCTTGGATCAGTTCCACAAATCGATCTGCGTCAAAATTGGCATTGGTGATGGTAGCAAATAATGATTGTGCAACAAATAGGTTGGTGTCCTCATGTACCACGTCCATGCCGCGTCCGCGGGTGCCCCAAAAGGAGATCCCTTTCAGCAGGTACACCAGCAAGTCTTGTAATTGGGCGACTTCCGGCGCTTTGCCACACACGCCGCGCACTGTGCACCCCGTATTTTTCGATGTTTCCTGGCATTGGAAACAAAACATTGTATCACTCATATAAAAACGCTCCTTTTGCTATTTGTTTGCTTGAAATAAGCTTACCAAAGCTTACCGTCTTGGGATACGACTTAAATCACATTGAAATAAAAGCTCAGAAGCATTTGGTTTTCGTGATGCAGTGATGGTCACCAACGGGCATGATGATCTTCTGCCCATCCGATCGCACCATCGATTTTGATGAGGGTGCCCTCACCATCGTGAAGTTGACCGTTGAATTTGCCGATCATCTGGTGCACTTCAGAATAGATCAGCAGTGCGTTAGTCTTGGCATGACGTTCAAAAAATGGCGTAAATGTGAGATCAACACGGTTGGTAGCGGTCGTGCGCAGACGCCAGGGCGCCATAAAATCAGCCGGAGCATACTCAAAAGCCACATCTTCACTTAATTTTGTGAGCTTGCCGTCAATGCAAATCCCGTTTTCGTTCATACCGGTGCCATCCGTCCAGCCAGCACCAAGGTTTACGCCAACCGTCCTGCCATCGGGCAAGCGGGTGGAAAAACTTGACCAATTCCAGAAGCAGTCAAAGGGCCAAATGCCGCGTCCAAAATCAAGGCAGGCAAAGGTGTCCTCTGCATTAAATCTAATGGTCTCCTCGCCCCAGGTGATTGTTCCTTCTGTGGGCAGGGTGTTTTGTTTGCTGGTGAACTGGAAGCGGTGCGAGGACCAGGGCACGACCACGTTCAGGGTTTCGTGCCCGGCAGGTTGGTGCACAAGCAGATCAGCGGTTAGGGGTTTGCCTTCAAAGTCAGGGCAGTCGACGGAAAGGCGGATGCCTTGTGCGGTGTGCACCATTGAGATGGGCATGGCCGGGTCATCGTACACCACATCTGAATCAATATCTGGCAGTAATTCACAACCAGCACCAAAGGGCTTGAGCAGGGTTTTTTCTGCGAAGTTTTTGGTTTCAAAATCCAGCAGATACACAAAGGGAAGCCCCATATAATCGACATTGGACAGTGTGACCGAAAACAGGTGCGTGGGGCTGACAATCGCCCAGTAATTCCAACGTTTCTTTCTGGGCCAGTGGCCGCGCAGATTGCAGTGATGATAAGGCTGGCGGCTCCACCCGACGGCTTGTGGGTTCAATTTCCCGCGTGCATCGCAGAGGTTGATGGGTTCTGTTATTTCTGGCTCATGATAAATTTTGATCATCGCTTATTCCTGTTGGTCTGATTTTAAATATTTGGGGGACCATTCCCGCTCATCAATCGTCTCAAAGGGCTGGACTGTAAAGTTAAGATGGTTTTCTGCTTGTGCAAGGATTAGATCGAATGCGGTTTCAAGTGGGGTGTTGGTTCCTCTGATCTTATTAATCACATCAGCGCTCCATTGAATGTAATTGCGCAGCCTTTCAAGAGGCCAGCCTTTTGGCGGCGTGTGCAGAATGTCATGGCAGTTAGCTATTTTATCGCCTAATTTGAGGATTCGAGCAGAAGGCGAAAGATGCGGGGCATGTGCGACTTGCAGTCGTTTCCGCACTATTCTTTCGAGGCTTTTATCATCGGTGACTTCCAGCACCAGGGCTAATATTTTTTCACCGAAGTTTTCACGGATTTCAGTTGATGAGGTTTCGGTGTCTTCAATGGTGTCATGCAAAATGGCAGCAATGATGATGTCTGTGTCTGTGATGCCGCCGATTGCAAAGATTGTTTTTGCGACAGAGAGCGGGTGGGTGATATAGGGCGAATCGGGCTCACCCTTCCGCACCTGCCCCTTGTGTTTTTGAGCAGCAAAAATGATGGCGTCAAACACTTTTTCAATATCGAGCATTTCCCTCATATTCACCTGCCTTGTATCGTGTTTTCCATCTAGGTAAAGAAACAGGTGCAGCATCTGCTGCACCTGTTTGTGTGTCCTTTCCGTTCAGTCCCGCAGGCGAATTTCAATAATCGCACCGTTTGCGGCCTTTCGCATTTCAAAATCCCTGCTATTGCCTTTGATCAGCTGGGAAAGCTGGCGATGGCCATAACTGCGAGGGTCAAAGCCCGGGTCGATCCGCCTTAAGGCCGTACCGACTTCTGAAAGCCGGGTCCATCCATCATCATCAGGCCCGACCATATCCATTGCCTGGCTGACCATTTCGACCAATTCTTTCTCCTGGGAACTCATGTGGTTGGTTTTGCGCCGTCCACCGCTGGTATTGCTGCCGCGCCGCCGGCTGAGGTTTTCAGTGTAGATAAAAACATTGCAGGCGCTGACAAACGCACGAGGTGTCTTTTTCTCGCCAATACCCACCACCAGCAAACCGCTTTCCCTGATGCGGGTTGCAAGGCGGGTGTAATCGGAATCGCTGGAGACGAGGCAGAAGCCATCCACCTGCCCGGAGTGCAGGATGTCCATTGCGTCGATGATCATCGCACTATCGGTCGCATTTTTTCCGACTGTGTAGCGGAATTGTTGAATGGGTTGGAAAGCGTGGATGTTGAGAATGTCCTTCCACGAGCTCATATTGGGTGTGGTCCAATCGCCATAGACGCGGCGGATGGTGGCGTTACCATACTTCCCCGCTTCAACCAGCATTTGTTCGATCAGACTTGCCTGGGCATTATCGCCATCGATCAAGATGGCGACACGTCGTTCATTATCTTCATTGTGTTCTTGTGTCATTTGGTTCGTTCTTGCCATAATAAAATTATACCTGACAAAGATTGTACAGGATTAAATCTCCTTACTTGTGTTTAATGATTATTACCAGTCGGCTAAGAAATGTATATTTGTTTTTAAAGCAGATGAGAACTTTAAATAGAAAAGTGAATTTCCAGCCTGACTTATTGTACCGGAAATCTACATGGTGTGAAATGTCTATTTATTATTTCATGCCAGGTGGGGTTTGAGTCGTATAGCAGCTTATGGTTTGAGAAAACCCTATTATTTGGGGCATGCGGATGATCTTTTCAACTGAATCTGAAGCATCTGCCTCAGGTATTAATCTTCCCGCTGGTCTTCCGCAGGTTCAAATTTCAATGATACAGAATTGATGCAATAGCGCAGCCCGGTCGGTTTTGGACCGTCTTTGAACACATGCCCTAAATGGGCATCACAGCGAGCACAGGCAATCTCTGTACGGTGCATACCGTAACTGTTGTCTTGATGATACTCAATATGGGATTCATCCACCGGTTGGAAGAAACTGGGCCAACCCGTCCCTGAAGTGAACTTATGCTCGGCTGAAAAAATCGGTAAGTCGCAGCAGACGCAGCGGTAAATACCGGGTTGTTTATGATCGTAAAACGCGCCGCAGAAGGGTGGTTCGGTGCCTTTTCGGCGGGTGACTTCGTACTGTTCTTTGGTAAGCTGTTCGCGCCACGCTTGATCTGATTTATGAATTTTTTCCATGTAGCTGATCTCCTTTTTTATTCCTTCCTAATATTACCACAAATTAGATAAATTTTGTATTATAAACAAAAAAACTGAATCTTGATCAAAGAAAAAGAGGACCTTTTGATTATTGGGTCCTCTTGTGCTAATTCTATAGGAGGTGATCTAAATAAATCACGAGGAATGCAAAAGGATTTTTTCCAAGTTCAATGAGCCGGACTATAAACGATAGCCGCAAGTGCGCAGAATGGTCAACGCGATCAGCATATGACCCTCTTCGGTAGGGTGCACGCGGTCAGAGGTCCAATATGCCGCAGGTTTGGAGAGCATTGCCCAATCGAAAGCCGGCTGCAGATGGATCACTGGCAGTTCAAATTCCTGCCCCAGATGATCGATCGCTGCCTGGTATTGGCTAAGTTTCTTCCTGAAAGGGTCGTTGCTATCGGTCTCTGCTAAAAACGGGCTGATCAGGCGGATTTGGGCGTGGGTATTGGTGGATGCGCCTTTGAGGAGCTGCCGGTAAATATTTTCAAATTCCGGCAATGCTACGGCTTCTTCCCGATCGCCATCAAAATAGCGCCAAACATCGTTGATGCCGATGTAAATAAACAGCCAATCGGGGTCCAAATCCAAAACATCCGGCTTCCAGCGCGCTTTTAGGCTGGTGACGCGATCACCGCTGATCCCTTTATTGAGGATTTTGAGCTGCAATTCAGGATAGCCTGCCTGGAGAAGTTGGTGGACAATGTGCACATATCCGTTTCCAAGGGGTTCATCAGGCGGCGCTTGCCGTCCACAATCGGTGATGCTATCCCCGATGAATTCTATGGTTTGTTTGGCTTTGAAAATAAGCGTCATTTTTTCTCCTTTCTGTCAGGCATCCTTTTTTACTGTTTGTTTACTTATTATCTCATAAATTTTAATTGCTGAAGAAAGAGTAAAAGGCAAGTTGTTTCCGGTTTATAATGGTGATGGCAGTTTACGAAGGCATAGAATTTAAGCAATTCATTAGTGGGTGAGATTTGAAGACTGAATTTGGACAAAGCATCAGGGATGTTTTCTCAGACATTGGTCGGGGCGGGGGATGGGCTGCCGCCGATCAGGGTGTGATTTCCCTATCAAATTTTACGGCTTCGGTACTATTGGCTGTGATGGTCTCTCCACAGGAATTAGGGAAGTATTTAATCGGTTTTTTGTTGCTTTATTTTCTCAGGGCGATTCAAAACGGGGTTATCATCCAACCGCTAAATACAATTGGTGCAGCAAAACAAGATGAAGAATTCAGAACATTTTTCACTGCCACATTTATCCATCAACTCATCTTCTCCTTACTGTTTGCCGGCATTGTTCTTATTATTCGTTTTGTTTCGCCACGTTTAAATGAAGCAGGATTTTCGGAAATTCTGCTGGGGTTGAGTTTGTGTTTTTTTGCCTGGCCGCTGCAGGAATTCTTCAGGCGAGGTTTTTATGCATGCGGCAAGGTGAGCTTGGCCTTTTGGGTCAGTCTGTCTGCAAATTTAATCAGGCTGAGCATCATCGTTGTGGGCTCGAGGCTGGGTGGGATCAGGGGGGGTTCTGGTCTGCTGGCGATCGGATGGGGGTCGTTATTCGCAGCGATCATTGGGGCGTGGTTTGCCAGCAAGTGGTTCACAAGCCGAGACGTTAAATGGGTTGAGACTTTTCGTGAAAACTGGCGATTTGGACGGTGGATTGTGGGAGCCAGCCTTGCGGATTGGGTCGTGGTTGATCTCTACCCCATCATGATGGGTTGGATGATCAGCCTCTCTGCAACCGGTATTTACCAGGCGCTTCAAAACCTGGTCGCGCCGATCCATGTGCTGTTGCGTGCAATCGATACCTTTATGACACCTGGGTTGGCGAAAACCTATGAAAGGTTTGGATTGGTTCACCTCAACCAAAAACTCAAAGGATTATTTTTGCTGGCAGGCATCCCGATTATCATTTTATTGGGTTTGGTGCTGTTGTTTGCTCCCCACCTTTTATTCTTGCTCAAAGGTGAAACCTATCTGCCTTACGCGGATGGGATTTACTTGATGGCTGTATTTTATTTTTTCTTATATGTGCATCGTATTTTGCAGATGGGATTTCGTGCGCTCAGGCAAGGAAAGCCGATTTTTTGGGCAAACTTGCTGGCAATTCTTAGTATGATTATGGGGGGACTCTGGTTAATCAATCGTTGGGGAGTCAACGGGGCTATTGGTGGGCAGGCGTTAAACGCGTTTATTCTCAGCTGTGTTCTGTGGATTGCGTGGCGCAAGCGGAGCAGTACACAGGCTAAGAAATCACTTTGACAAATATGAGTTACAACTGTGGTCTGAGGGAAATGATCAGGATTCTGGTTTAGTAAAGTTTAACCAATGTCTGATGACCATTTCTGGTTTTGGGTGGGACCGCCAGCGCAGGCCAAAAACAAGATAGAAGGCGGCACACACCAATCTGAGATCAAGCCTCAGGCTTATGTTCTGAATATATAAAAGATCCCAGGCTAATTTTTCTTGTGGTGAAATGTCGTAGGTATCCACGACCTGTGCTAATCCGGCTAAACCTGGCCTGACCGTGTGCCTGAGAGCGAATTGTGGCAGCGTTTCGAGATATTCGTGCACCAATACGGTGCGCTGAGGTCGGGGACCAACATAACTCATATCACCAAGGAGGATATTGACCAGCTGTGGCACTTCGTCCAGGGCGGATTTCCGCAATATTTTTCCAAATGAAAGCCGGCGCTCATCGTTTTCATAACCTGAAATGGGACCTGTATCTTTTTCAGCGTTGATGACCATTGATCTGAATTTGAGCTGCTTAAAATTGATGCCGTTGTGTCCAACTGAATTTTTTACAAACAGAATTGGTCCGGGGTCTTCCCACCAGATCAGAACACTGACAATGATCCAAACAGGTATTGAAAGCATCAAAGAAAGGAGTGCACACACGATGTCGCATAACCTTTTACACGCTGGCATTCTGACATTTGGTCCCATGTGAAGTTGGTGCAAATCGAAAACCTGTTTTTTTATTTCTGGTGAAGGTGGGGCGTTATTTTCAGCCCAGCCTAACGTGATATTTGCCGCAATAAAACTCCCTAAGAAGCCTCCCGCTGCTGATAAAAGCAGGGTACTTAATGCGCCGAATGTTGGATGATTAATATAAAGGGGCGTTGCTTGGATGCTTCCTATAGCAAGGGTGATGAAAAATGCAAGGCGGTAATTTATTCTTTTTGATTGGTAAATATGATTGAATAGTCTTCCAATCGAAAAACTCAAAAAGGTGAAAAGTAGAAAATTTGCCCCCCACATCGCCATGTCATTTTTTGTTTCGAGCGGTGGATGAAAACTTGAGATCCCAATCCATAAAATTGAGGCCAGGATTAATATCAACGCCAATAGCCAGGCAGCGGTTTTAATATTTCTGGTTTTCACGCCTGGTTTCATAGATTGGTTTTTTCCCTTAATTTGGATGACGGGAGATCACGATTCATTTTTCGGCTATTGATAAATTATACATCTAAAATTTAACCAAAAATTTAAAATCTTAAGAGCTTTTTTGCCGGCAAATGAGTTTAATCAGGACATTTAGTTTGGAAATGTGAAGAGAGTATAATGGTTTCATCAGTGCGAGATTTATTTCCTCAATAACTTTCGTCCAGGTATGACTTATGAAAAAAGTATTTCCAATTATTGTGATATTGGTCGTCTTTCTGATCCTTATGAGTGCTGCGATATTTCTCATTGCCAACTGGAATAAGCCCCTTGGTGTTTCACTTGAAATGCCGACTCCGACATTTGCGTTAGAGGACACAAATCCATCACCAGAAACCATATCTGGTGCACCTTCATCATCAATATCACAATCAACAGAGCAGGTTGCGCCTGAGACCTATTGCGGTGGTCCTCCGCTTATGTATATTTTGGCTATCGGCGCGGACAACGAAACCAACGATTATACCTATGGCCTGGCAGATGCCATTCGTATTGCCAGGGTGGATTTTGTGACACCAAAAGTCACCATCTTAACGATACCTCGTGATTTGTGGGTGGAGTTCCCCGAAATTAAACCCAAATTTGCCAGTACGCTTACCCATGGCAAACTTAACCAGGCTTATTTTTATGGCGGCCCGGGCATGGGTTATTATGATGGCCCTGGCGGCGGACCGGGTTTGTTGGCGCGCACACTGGCTCATAATTACGGAATTTCTGTTGACCATTACGCCGCGGTTAATATGGTTGCCTTTGAGAACATTATCGATGCAATCGGTGGGATTGATCTCTACCTTGATCAACCGTGGGATGGGACACCGATTGATGAAAACACTGAGGATATGGGCTATTTTCCGGCTGGTCAGCATCATATGTCTGGAGAAGAAGCACTGCGATTTGCGCGTATTCGAAAACGATACAGCACGATTGTCCGTTCTGATAATCAGAATTTGGTGATGTGTGCAGTAATGGATAAGGTTCTCAAACCAGCAATATTTAAACGCATCCCTCGATTGATTGATGCACTGATTGGGGAAATCCACACAGATCTGACGCCCTCACAAATCAGTCAATTGGCATGCCTTTTGCCAAACCTAAATGCTGACAACCTTCATTTCATCCGCTTTCCGGATGAGATGCTCGTGCCTGGCAGGGTGTTTGACCCAAACTTAGGGAATACCACATTTGTGTTTGATGTGCCGCAAGATATCATTCGTGCTTATGTGGATGATTTTATGAATGACGCCATCCCGCTTGAAAACGGGAAGGGGATGACCTGCCCCTGATCCTGTTTCGAATAGCTTGTTGTCTTGTGTAAATTTTCCCTTCCAAATTTTATTGAAGGTGACAAATGTCATATTGACGTTAACCCTCCCTAAAAATATGATTAGGTTTAGATATATGCAGAGAAAGATATATATTGAAAAATGAATACTAAAAAATACCGAAAAACAGCAGATTTGTTTCAGATGCTTTCGCATCCCGTCCGGCTGCAAATGATGGATGAATTGCGCAAACGGGAGGCCTGTGTGTGTCATCTGCAAGCCGTCACCGGCCGTCCCCAGGCTTATATCTCTCAACAACTGCGTGTTTTACGTGACGCTGACTTGGTTGCGGATGAAAAGGACGGCCAGAATGTTTTCTATCACCTGAGGAGCGAAGCGGTTAGAATGCTGCTGCAAGAGTTGCTGGGAGATGCGGACGTACCAAGCCATCCAAAGGACTGCACCTGCCCATTTTGCTCCAGTTAATCAGTTCTCTTTTTTTGCGTCGATATATGCAAAAAAATATATATAAGGAGATTGTGTGAACATTGTTGAATATTTACTGAATTTATTGCAGTCCGGTTTGGGCGGGTTGGCCGCTTATTTGGCAGCGCATGTGCTGTTGTGCTTACTGCCGGCTTTTTTCATTGCCGGTGCGCTGGCTGCCCTGCTCCCCAAAGAAGCCATCACACGCTATCTCGGCAGGGATGCCCCCAAGTGGATCTCCTATCCAGCGTCTGCATTGGGAGGATTTTTACTGGCGGTTTGCTCCTGCACGATCATGCCTTTGTTTGCCAGCATTTATAAAAAGGGCGCTGGTCTCGGCCCAGCCATCACCTTTTTATTCGTTGGACCTGCGGTCAATATTCTGGCGATTTCTTTTACAGGTGTACAAATCGGCTTGGATATTGCGTTGGCGCGCATTATCCTATCCATTATTTTTGGCGTGTTGATCGGCTTGTTGATGGCCTGGTTCTTCCGCAAGGACGATGCAGCACATGCTGCTGAGGCTGCCAACAGCCAGTTATTTTCGCAAAAAGCCAAGATCCCAACTCGAACCACTGTTTTCTTTTTACTCTTGCTGGGGACGTTGCTGGCCGGCACATTGCAGATTGGGCTTTTCAGGAATGTGTTTTTCGAGTTTACAATTCCGGGGGGGTGGGCGGTTAATCTTCAAAATGGATTGGATTCCCTGATCCCGCCTAACCCTGCATTGGGTGTGGAGGGTGTCAGCGTTCACGGGTTGTTCCTGATTGGTCTGTTGGTGTTAATTGGGTTGACGGCAATTAAGGGGTTCAAGGCAATTTACGAGGGATTTAACGCTTTCACCTATGTCACCCTGGGTTTGATCACATTGACGCTGGTGGTTGCATCCTTCGCTGTTATGACGACTGACAGTGGCTTGATGGTTGGGTTGAATGGCCGCTTAGTGGCGGAAGTGCTGTTTTTAGGTGCGCTCTGGTATTTAGGTGCGCGTTACTTCAGCAACACCGAGCGTGAAGAATGGCTGTGGGAGACCTGGCGGTTTGTCAAACAGATCATCCCATTACTGCTGGTGGGTGTGTTTGTTGCTTCAATCGCCCGGGCGCTCATCCCGGCGGTTTGGATCCAGACCATCGCAGGCAGGAACACGGTTTGGGCAAACCTGGCTGGTGTGATCTTTGGTGTGTTTATGTACTTCCCCACACTGGTTGAAGTGCCAGTCGCTCAGACTTTCTTATCCCTGGGGATGCATCGCGGTCCGTTGCTGGCTTACCTGCTGGCAGACCCGGAATTAAGTTTGCAGTCGATCTTGATCACAAATACGGTCATTGGAAAGAAGAAAACGGCTGTCTATGTGGTGCTTGTTGCGATATTCAGCACATTGGCAGGATTGATATTTGGTTGGTTCATTCAATAATAAGGAGTTAGAACATGGAAATTAAGATTTTAGGGGGCGGATGCCCCAATTGTGAACGATTGGAAGCAGTGACACGCAGTGTGGTAGAAGCATTGGGGATCGATGCGACATTCATCAAGGTCAAGACGATGCCTGAGATCATGGCGTATGATGTTTTGTCCACCCCGGCACTGGTCGTTAACGAGAAGATGCTTTCTTCCGGCAGGATCCCGAGCAAAGAAGAAATTCGGGGTTGGTTAGAAGAGTTGGCGGGATAAATTTCGTTGAATTAATTAATAATATATGGGTGCAGTCCATAGACTGCAACCAGTCATGAATGCTTCATGGTGCGCTCAAATTCGGAGTGCACTTTACGTTTCTGGAATCTCCTCGGACAATACTTGCTGTGGCTCTGCCTCAAACGCATCAGTGGGTGGCAGAGGGTCGTGAACCAGCAGGAGGAAAAATAAAGCGGCTAACCAACGCCCGATGGCTGAGGTCACGGCTACACCCGGGAAGTCAATCTTCGCAATCAGAATGGATCCCAGGGCAGCACCGCCAGCAAGTGACAGGGTAACGACGATTTGGTAAAAAGCGGAGAACCGGGCACGTTGTTTAACAGGTGTATGGGTAAGCAGCGTGTTAAAATTGACCAGGTTATAAGCACCCCAAAACAAACCGCTGATAGCTTCGATCAGGATGACCTGCCAGCATTGCCTGGCCCACAAACCCCACACCAACGGTACAAATGGAATTGCAAATAGGAAGATAATGGCAACATTCCGGTTGCTCCATCGGTCTGCCAAGGAGCCGATTCTGCGCTGCACCAGTAGATTGGCGATGGTGTTTGACACAGTGGCGACGCCAATCATCGCGGCTGTGAAGTGTAGGGTGTCCACCATGAACACGGTGAAGAAAGGCCCTGAGACGTTGATTGAGAAATTCCAGATCGCCGTGAACACGCAAAACAGGATAAATTGTTTTTGTCCCCTAAGGGACACGAAAATATCTTTGAAATTACTTTGAATCTGGTGCAGGGTCTTATCTTCTGCCTGGGGGTCTTTGATGCGAGCAAAAAACGACATGGAAGTGACCCCCAAAACCATTGCAAGGATAAAAGCGACCTGGTAGCCGAGCGGTTCACCAATCTGGGTGATCATCTGCCCGATCAGAAGGGCAGCAGCCATGCCGGCAACGCCCATGATAAAGTTGCGTGTGCCAAAATAGCGGCCGCGACCCTCAATGGGCACGATATCGCCAGTCAGCGCCATCCAGCCCGGAAACCCCAGGTTGTTAAAACCTTCCCGCAGCAGGGCAAAACCTAATATGATCCAGATCAGGAGGTGTGTTTTTTTAAGAATAAACGGCAGAAGTGCCATCAGCAGCAAAACCAGGCGGCTGCCTGAGGCACCGAACAGCGTGATTTTCTTTCGTTCACCAGTTCGTTCGACAAGCATGGCTGCAGGCAGCAATAGTAAAGCTGCAGTCAAGTTGCTCAGTGAGCTGAGGAGGCCGATCTGCTGGCGCGTGGCACCTAAGGACAAGATGTAGATGGTAATGTACGTCAGGATGATCTTGTCACTTGCAGCTGAAAATAACCCGTCATAAAAGAAATGGGTCAGGTTTTGGCGCGTTTGGGCAGGCAACTGGGCTGCCCATGCACCGCCCCAGGTGAAGCGCGTGAAATGGCGGCGAATTCTGGCAGATTGGAATTGAAGCTTAGAAAATTTCATCGCGGATATCCCGGCTGGAATGCACTTAAATGGTCATGTTTTTGGCTAAATTTGCTCGAAGTATTCCACCGGGATGGTGTAGAGAAGAGCGCCGCCTTCGACGGCTTCGAGCACTGGCAACTGTGTGAGTTCTGGTGTGGCGCGCAATTGAACCGGGACCAGTTTTTGGTAAGGCTGGCAATATTTTTGGACGAGCGCGTTGAGCGTTTTCATCCTGGAATGGTTGAGCCCAAGCAGCAGCCAAACCGTGGCTTCGTGAAACAGACTGCTGGTATTATCGATGACCGTGAAGTAAAAGTGCTGCTTATTTAACTTTGCCATCAACTTTTTAGATTGTGCCTGCGACACGATAATCAGTGCCAGCAGGTCAATGTTTAGGTCAACCATACTTTTTCCTCTGATGTAGCCTCTATTCACTACTCATTTTACAACGAAATGAGGGGTTTTGCCTGCCTTCAAAATGATGCGGCAACCCTTAAATCATAACATCCCGGTTGTGACTGCCCGGGATGTTTGTCTGCTTCGTTTCAATGGGTGCTTCAGGGGATGATATCGTCCTGATTGCCGTTGCCAATGCCGCGCGGCACCCATTTGTTCTTATCTGCCCGTAAGCGGTGCACTTCACCGCCGCGCTGGTGTAGCTGGTCGAAGCCTTCCGGTTTAAGGAACATATCTTCACCATCGAGCAGACCGAAAACGCCGCTCTGACCGGGTTCCAGGGTCTCATCTATAAAGGGGGCAACAAGGGCAGGATCTATCGGATCATACTCAAGAGGTTCCTCATAAGTTGTGATATACCCTTCGTAATTTCGGAGGACAACTTTATGGTCTGAGTAACTCAGGATGTAATTGGGGCTAAGCGGAATTTTGCCGCCGCCGCCAGGTGCATCAACCACGTAGGTGGGGACTGCGAAACCAGAAGTGTGACCCCGCAATGCTTCGATGATTTCAATCCCTTTGCCGATAGGTGTGCGGAAGTGCCCGGCGCCGTGAACCAGGTCGCATTGATAAAGATAATAGGGGCGGACCCGCATCCGCACAAGGTCATGGACGAGTTTGCGCTGGATGTGTGGATCGTCATTCACACCTGCCAGCAGGACGGACTGGTTGCCCAATGGAAGACCTGCCCGCGATAATTTGTCGCAGGCTTCTGCCAGTTCAGCCGTGATCTCATTGGGATGATTGACGTGGATATTGAGCCATACCGGGTGGAATTTTTGCAGCATATCGGTCAATTCTTCTGTGATGCGCTGGGGCATGAACACGGGTACACGTGAACCAATCCGGATGATTTCGATATGGGGGATGTCTCTGAGGGCGGTCAGCAAACGTTCCAACACTTTGGGTGCGAGGGTCAGTGGATCGCCGCCTGAGAGCAATACATCCCGCACCTGGGGTGTGCGGCGAAGATAATCAAGCTGCGCCTCGAAATCTTTGGATGAAAAGGTTTGAGATGGATCACCTACGATACGCGAGCGGGTGCAATACCGGCAATAACTGGCGCACTGGGTTGTGACCAGCATCAACACGCGGTCTGGGTAACGGTGTACCAAGCCCGGCACTGGTGAGTGTGCATCTTCCGCCAGGGAATCTTCCATTTCACCCGTAAAGGGGAGGATCTCTCCTGCAGTGGGGATGACCTGCTTGCGGATGGGGTCCAGTGGATTATTTGGATCGATCAGCGAAGCAAAATAGGGCGTGATGTCGACTCTGAATAGTCCTCTTTGGCTGAGAGCTTTGCGTTCGCTTTCCGTTAGATTGAGAATTTGTTCAAAATCTTCAATGGAATTCAGGCGGTGACTGAGCTGCCAGCGCCAATCGGTCCATTTTTCATCTGGGATGTCTGCAAAAGCGGGTGCCCTTTTGGAAGGGAAAGGTTCCATCTATTATCTCCTTTTTGGTTTTAGTCTGAACTGACCCTGACAATAGGGTCGTGAAACTCGTTGGTGAATTTTAAATGGTTTGCTTTGATTAATCAATTCTTTTAGTGAGATTGAGATCAATCAAAAGAAATAATCATTCAACGTTGATCTATTCATTGAACATGGCGCCGACACTGCGTCCCTCGTTGGCACGGCGGATCACTTCACCCAGCATGGCACTGATCGGCAGAATTTTTAGCCGGTCGTCAAAAAGTGCTTGCTTATCTTGAGGAATTTGAACAGTGTTCAACGTGATAAATTGTTTTACCGGAAGACTTGCCAAACGCTCTGCTGCGTTCTCTGAGAGGATCGGATGCACAAACACCATGTAGATGTCGCGGGCGCCATGTGCTTTGAGGATCTCAACCGCATGCACCATCGATCCGCCAGTGTTTACTTCGTCATCCACCAGAATCACATCGCGGTCTTTGACTTCACCAATAATCGTCATAGACCGTGGATTCTTAATATCGGCTGTGCGCTTTTTTTCGATGAAGGCCAGCCCAGTGTGCAGAAGTTCAGCATAAGTCCGCCCTTTTTTCGCAAATCCGAGGTCAGCAGTGACCACAACCGGATTGTAGAGGTTGGGCGCGATCTCCAACAAGTAGTCTTTGAGGATATGAAAACCGCGCAGAACATCACCGGGGATCGAGAAGAATCCCTGGATCTGCCCGGCATGTAGATCAAAAGTCATATAGCGGTCAGCACCGGCGATTTGGATCATATCGGCAACCAGGCGGGCTGTGATCGGCACGCGGGGTTTGTCTTTTTTATCTGATCTGCCGTAACACAAATATGGGACGACAGCCGTAATCCGACCTGCAGAATCCAATTTCAGGGTCTGGATTAAGATCAACAATTCCATCAGGTTACGATGCACAGGTGAAGATGTGGTTTGGATCACATAGCAATCCTGTCCGCGCACACTGGCATGTAAGCGGACAAACAGGTTCTCGTTGGGGAACTCAATAATATCTCTGCCGCACAACGGTTTACCGAGGTAATTGGAGATCTCATTCGCCAGGTCGGTCGAGGCTGTGCCAGAGAAAAGTTTGATGTTCCCATAAAGTAAATCGTGCTGCATGTGGGGCGTTGCCATTTTTAAATCCTTTTACTCTTCAGGTTTAATGATTGATTTATTCAGAGCCCATTCATCCTTAATTGCGCTCATCAGCAGGATGTCATAATACCGACCGTGCTGATAATGCGCCTGGCGGTAGATGCCCTCGTGCTTAAAGCCAGCTTTTTCATAAGCCCTGATGCCGCGCTTGTTTTTGTCAATCACCTGCAGCCAGATGCGGTGCAGGTTCAGGGTATTAAAACCATGTTCTAATAAACATTGCATGGTTTCTGTGCCATACCCCTGGTTCCAGCAGTCCTTTTCACCGATCATAATCCCAACTTCGGACGAGCGGTTACGCCAGTCGATGTTGAGAAACTGGCAATTACCGATGGGGCGGAAATCCCCATCAGAATCAGCATCAGGTAATTCGATCACCAGCGTGTGTTCGCTGGTTGGGTTGCTCATCATGGCATCGAACCACTGCTCTTCTGCAGCGTGTGACATCGGCATCGCAAACAGGAGATCTTCTGTAACCTCAGGGTCATTAATCCAGCGGACAAAAGTAGGGATATCTTCCCTTTCTGCTGCCCGTAATCGAATTCTTGTGCTGTGAATATGTGCCATGGCAACCCTGCCTTTCAGAATGGCAAATGGCTTAAGGTGTCAGCCTGGTTGGCCCGCGGAAGATATAAACCGCTTCGCGGATATTGGAAAGATCGAGCATGATCATCAAGAACCGGCTAAGGCCAAAGCCAAACCCACCGTGGGGCGGCGTGCCGTATCTGAAATAATTGAGATAGTCCTGGATCGGTTCAACGGTCAGCCCTTTTGCAACAGCCTGTGTTTTAAGGATTTCATAGCGGTGTTCACGCTGGGCGCCTGTGGCGACTTCGAGCCCCTTACCGATCAGGTCAAAGCTGCGGGTGATATTATCTTCATCCGGTTTTAGCATGTGATAAAACGGTCGGGCTTCAAACGGCCACTCGGTAACGAATACATAATCATGACCCTGGGTTTCTTTGAAGTGCGTACCGAGCGCTCGTTCTGCACCTGGGTCAAGGTCGTGTTTCTTTTCCGGTGGGAGGTCATAACTGATCTCTTTAAGCAGTTCATGGGCTTCTGCCATGGTGATGCGCGGGAAGGGCACGACAGGCGCTTCTAATTTTACATTTAGCATGTACTCAATTTCGGAACCGTGTTTTTCAATCACCATTTCGTATGTGTAGGCTAACCAGCGTTCCATAAAGGCCATCACATCTTCATGAGAATCGATCCAGGACATCTCCATATCGACACCCGTAAACTCAGTCATATGCCGGGATGTAAAGGATGGGTCTGCCCGGAATACGGGTCCGATTTCAAACACCCGTTCGTAGCCGGCTGCCATAGCCATCTGCTTATAGAATTGGGGCGACTGCGCCAGGTAGGCGGTAGTCTCAAAGTAAGGGATGGTAAAGAGTTCTGCACCGCTCTCGCTGGGGGCGCCCATGATCTTTGGCGAGTGGATCTCAATAAAATTGTGATCGAGCCAGTATTCGCGCATGGCCTGCTCTGCAGTGGTCTGAACTTCAAAGATCAACTGGTTGACATCCCGGCGAAGGTCAAGATAACGCCAATCAAGACGAAAGTCCTGCTCTGGCAAATATTCGCCAAAAGGCTCAAAGGGGAGGGGAACTTCGGCTGGGTTCTCGACGACCATATCCTCAAGCTGGATTTCAAGACCGCCCAGTTTGACGATTTCGTTTTCGACCACCTTGCCGATCAGCGTCAGTGCTGATTCGGTGCCAAGTGCGGAAATTTGTTCAGCAAGTTGGGGATTGCCTTTTTTGAAGTGGGCGATTTGAGCCATCCCAGTGCGATCCCGGATGATCAGGAACTGCATGCTTTTTTGATCGCGCAGCGTATGCAGCCAGCCCTGAACCTTCACCTGTTCGTTGATATGTTTGTTCAAATCTTTGATTAGCGTTCGTTCCATGTTGTTCTTCTCCTGTCGTGTTTTGCCGGCTATGCACCGGTAATAATTGCGATAATTTTTAGGTTAAATCAGGGCCTCAGCAGCCTCAATCGGCGTGCGTATTCTGGCGATAACGTCTGAAAGGACGGCATCAAACCGGGCTTTGTCGATCTTGTGCTGCCACTGCAGTAAGAGCATGTCTTTGATCAAGGCGTCGAGGTCTCGGCGTAAGCGGTTTTCTTCTTTGACCTGCCATAAACCGGTTTCTTGCAAATAAGTTCTGTGATGTTTAATATCAGCAACCAACTGGTTTATGCCTTCACCATTGGTTGCAGTGACCAGGTGGATGGGCGGTTTCCAGCGATACTCTGGTTTTTTATCAATTGTTTTCGCGCCATCGGCTCCTTTGAGCAAGTGTTTGCCTGCAGAAGAGAGGCTGCCGCCTCCGTGCGCCATGTCGAGCATGGCCTGCAGGGCTCGAGCGGTGTTTTCTGCCTCCGGGCGGTCGGATTTGTTAACCACAAGGATATCAGCGATTTCGAGGATGCCGGCTTTGATGGCCTGAATGTCATCGCCGAGCCCAGGTGCTTCGACCACCACGACTGTATGAGCTAAACGCGCAATATCCACTTCGGCTTGCCCGGCACCGACCGTTTCGATCAGGATCAGGTCAAAACCTGCGCCATCCAGCACGGTGGCGAAAGCAGCAGTGCTGTGCGCCAGTCCGCCCAGCGCGCCGCGGGATGCCATCGAGCGGATGAAAATGCCTTTATCGCCCGCCAGATCGTGCATGCGGATGCGGTCACCAAGTAATGCCCCGCCAGAAAATGGAGATGTTGGGTCAACTGCGATGACCGCCACTTTCGGGGCAATTTTCTGATCTTCCTGCTTGCGTAATGCCCTGGCCAACTGGTTGACGAGGGTGCTTTTACCCGTCCCGGGAGCGCCGGTGATGCCGATCAGGTGAGCTTTGCCTGTATGCGGGAAGAGTGCCGCCTGGATTTCACGGGAGCCCGGGTGATTGTTTTCTACAAGGGTCAGGGCACGAGAAAGCGCGCGCCGGTCTCCCTGGCGAATGGCGAGGGGGTCAATCTGAGTCATGATTAGGCTTCTGCAGGGCTGAATGCCTGGAAAATATCCTCTGCGACTTTTTGAGTATCCGTTCCCGGACCGTAAACCGCATATACACCCTGTTTGAGTAATTCGGGTATATCTTCTTTGGGGATAATGCCGCCAACGAACACTTTGACGTCATTGAGCTGGTTTTCGTACAATTTTTTGACAACGGCTGGCACCAGCACGGTGTGTGCGCCGGATAAGATAGATAGACCCACAACGTCTACATCTTCCTGTAAGGCGGCTTCAGCAATCATCTCTGGTGTTTGGCGGAGACCGGTGTAGATCACTTCCATACCGGCATCACGCAATGCCCTGGCGATGACTTTTGCCCCGCGATCGTGGCCGTCAAGGCCTGGTTTTGCAATTAAGACTCGAATTTTCTTTTCCGTCATTCACTTCTCCATATCATCTGGTTGCATCCATGATTATACCGCGTTCGAACCCTGTTATCGCCCGTTTGACGGTAAGTTATTGTAATTTTCGAATCAAAAAACAGTTAGCATTTATGGCCCGATCAAATCATTGAGTAATAAAAAAGTTCTGCAGATTGTGCTGCAGAACTTCTGCTATTTGATCAGGAGGAGAATTTTTCTGTCCCGAAGGCTGCCTGGATCCAGCCGTAGTAAATGCGGTGGAAATCACGCTTGGGGTAGTGTTTATAAATTCTTTCATCTAAAAAATGTGCCGGATTGAGGTCGTTTTCATAAACCTTGCGGCATTCAATCACTAATTCCGCTTCTTTGAAGGAGGGGGCAGCAATTGCGACCGAAGGCTCAGGCGTCAAGCCGGATTCGGCGATTTTATCTCCATCCCGGCCAGATTTGGTTCCCAGCAACTTAAGCGCGTCATGATAGGCTTCAGGGAAGGCAGTGATGGTGAAGGTGTCAAATTTTTCCATGAATTTATAAGTGTAGCGGGAGTGCCGCACCGCCACAAAGGCGAAGGGTTTGCTCCACATGGTGCCGATTGCGCCCCAGCCGATTGTCATGGCGTTATATTTCCCCTTCGCATAGTCCCCGGCGGTCAGCAATGCCCATTGTTCGTCGAAAAGGTAATGTGGTTTAAGTGTGAGTTGTGTTATCTCTATGGTGTTTCTGTGCATGGTGCTCCTTTCTATGAATTTATAATACCATCTCAGTTAAAGAACGAAGCGGCGAATTTTCGTCATGCCGATATTTCTAAATCTAAAAGCCGTTGGTGTCGACTTTTTCTCGTTCATCATCGGAACATGAACTTAGAAACGGAATATATAACAACCTATTCTATCAACAGTTGTCATTAACCTGGATATGCCCGATGTTCGGGTATAATCGAGCCTATGATGGCAGACCGAAATGACCACATTACCAATGGCGAAGAGCATCCCGAAGATCATTTAGATCGGGCTTTACGGCCGAACAACCTCAACGAATTGATCGGCCAGGATCAGATAAAAGAAAACCTGCGGATCTTGATCGAGGCCGCAAAACTTCGTTCAGAAGCGCTGGATCATGTCCTTTTCTATGGACCGCCGGGATTGGGGAAGACCACCCTGGCACATATTCTTGCCACTGAAATGGGCGTGGATATCAAAGTGACCTCTGGCCCTGCGATCGAACGCGCCGGCGACCTGGCCGCGATCCTCACCAATCTGCACGCCGGGGATATTTTATTTATTGATGAGATTCATCGCCTGGGTAAAGTGGTTGAAGAGGTGCTCTACCCTGCCATGGAAGATTTTTCACTGGATATTGTGATTGGCAAAGGCCCGGCTGCGCGCTCGATCCGGCTTAAGCTGCCGCATTTTACGGTGGTTGGCGCGACAACCCGCTTGGCATTGGTGACTTCGCCGCTGCGTGCCCGGTTCGGCGCGACTTACCGGCTGGATTATTATGATCAGGAAGCGCTGATCGATATCGTCCAGCGCGGCGCCCGTTTGTTGAAGGTTGAATATTCAGAAGATGGCGTGGTCAAAATTGCCAACCGGTCACGGGGTACACCGCGTGTTGCGCTGCGCATGCTGCGCCGGGTGCGGGATTATGCTCAGGTGCGCGCTGAAGGAAAGATTACCGGCGCAGTCTCAGAGGCAGCGCTGGATCTGCTGAATATTGATGGTCAGGGATTGGATGACCTCGATCGCCGGGTATTGCTGTGCGTGATCGAGAAATATAATGGCGGCCCGGTCGGATTAAACACGATTGCCGCATCAGTCAGCGAAGAACCGGATACGATCATGGATGTGGTCGAACCCTACCTGATGCAATTGGGTTACCTGGAGCGCACCTCGCAGGGTCGCCAGGCGACACGCATCGCTTATCAGCATCTTGGGATCGCCTTCCAGGATGAAAAAACCGATCAGCAAGAAAGTCTGTTTTAGAGGTGAAGCATAAACCCATGCGGACAGACGATTTTGATTACAATCTACCACCCGAGCAGATTGCCCAAACTCCCATTTCCCCACGGCATAACTCAAGATTACTGGTTCTTGACCGAACAGATGGTGCAATCACGCATTGCAAGTTCTGGGATATTGACCAATTTCTGCAGCCAGGGGACCTGTTGGTGGTCAATGAAACCCGGGTCATCCCGGCGAGGATTTACGCCCACAAACAGCCCGGCGGGGGAAAGGCTGAATTATTGCTGCTCAAGAAACACACCGACCTGGAGTGGACTGCTTTGGGCGGCGGCAAGGGGCTTAAAGTTGGCCGGCGTTTGACGATTGATAATGGGCCTGATGTAGAAATCAAACAGGTTTTGGATGGGCCAGAGCGATTGGTGAGATTTGCCGCCCCGATTGAACCCTATTTAGAGCGGGTAGGGCATGTTCCCCTGCCGCCATATATTCACAAGCAATTGGACGACCCCGAACGCTACCAGACCGTTTACGCCAAAGATCCCGGTTCTGCTGCAGCACCAACAGCAGGCTTGCACTTTACACCTGAGTTGTTTGAGAAATTAGAACAGTCCGGGGTGTCTTTTGCACGTCTAACTTTGCATGTTGGATTAGATACATTTGCACCGGTCACGGAAAACGATCCCTGTGACCATAAAATCCATACCGAGTGGTGTGAGCTGGACCAGGTGACAGCAGACCAGATCAACACGGCAAAGAAAGCGGGTGGGCGGATCATTGCTGTCGGCACCACCAGCGTGCGCACGCTCGAAACAGCAGCCCAGCACGCCGAACAGGGAGAGGTCGTTGCGCCATTTTCTGGCCCGACAAAGCTGTTCATCCTGCCAGGATTTCAATTCAAGGCTGTGGATGCGATGATCACCAACTTTCATCTTCCCAAATCGACGTTGATCATGCTGGTTTCTGCGTTTGCCAGCCGGGAGATGATCCTCAATACTTATCAATGTGCGATTGACGAAGGCTACCGATTCTTCTCATTTGGGGATGCAATGTTGATCCTTTAAGCGATTCTGGTTTGATTATTGCATCTCATTCCTAAAAGAAATTAATATTTTATAATTTTCTTATAAAAAATAGTTACTGTCTAACCCATAAAATGTTATAATTCATATGTTCTAATTATGAAAATAAACCTGTTTATTCCACAAGGACATAACCGATTATGATGAGATTTGATCGATTCACTGAACGTGCCCAGGAAGCCGCCCAGCGTGCGGCTGAAATCATTCAACGTTATGGGCACAATCAAATAGATACAGAGCATATCCTGCTGGCTTTAATTGAACAGCCGCAGGGTGTGATTTCTCAATTGTTAGAGATCCTAAAAATTGACCCGGAGAACTTCAAGGAACGTTTGGATTACATCCTGCGTACCAGCCCGAAAGCCAATATCTTTGGCGGCGGGGCAGGGCAGGTGTTTATCACCCCTCGGGTGAAACGGATTATCGACCAGGCGAACCAGGAAGCCAACCGCTTAAAGGATGAATATATTTCTACCGAGCATATCTTTTTGGCGATTTTGAGCGAGAAAAATACACCTTCAGCCCGTCTGTTGGAGGATATTGGCATTACCCGCCAGCGGGTGCTGGATGCCGTTGAAGAGTTGCGCGGCGGTCAGAAGGTGACAGACCCCAAGGCGGAATCACGTTACCGGACTCTGGAAAAATATTCCCGTGACCTGACAACCATGGCGCGTGAGGGTAAGCTGGACCCTGTGATCGGTCGGGATGTTGAAATCCTGCGCTTGATCCAGATCCTCAGCCGGCGGACGAAGAATAACCCGGTGTTGATTGGTGAGGCGGGCGTCGGAAAAACTGCCATTGTGGAAGGCTTGAGCCAGAAAATCTCCACAAATGATGTGCCTGAAATCTTAATGGGTAAACGCGTCGTCTCCCTCGATCTGGGTGCGATGATCGCTGGTTCGCGCTTCCGCGGTGAGTTTGAAGAACGTTTGAAGGCCGCGATCGAGGAGATTCAGCGCTCTGATGGCGAAATCATCTTGTTTATTGATGAGCTTCATACTGTGGTGGGTGCAGGCGCTGCCCAGGGTGCGATGGATGCCTCGAGCATGCTTAAACCCGCCCTGGCACGGGGTGAATTGCAGTGCGTTGGCGCTACTACGCTCGATGAATATCACAAGCATATCGAGAAGGACGCAGCCCTTGAACGGCGGTTTGCGCCGGTGTATGTGGAGGAACCCTCTGTAGAGGACACAATCGAGATGCTGCGCGGCTTACGCGATCGCTATGAAGCCCATCACAAGGTGACCTTTTCGGATGAGGCACTGATTCAGGCGGCAAAACTCTCTTCACGCTACGTCACCGACCGGCATCTGCCGGATAAAGCCATTGACCTGATAGATGAAGCGGCTGCCAAACTGCGTGTGGCGCTTTATTCGCTGCCTGATGAGTTAAAAGAATTGAAAACCGAAATTGACAGGCTGCTTAGAGAAGAAGAGCATGCCGGCGTTGAGCGGGATTATGAACGCGCAGCCGAGATGAAGTCTGAACGCCTGCGGATTGAAGAAAAATTTAACAAAGAACGAGATAAATGGGAGCAAGAACACAAGCTGGACGAGGTTGTAGATGTCAACGATATCGCAGAGGTGATCAACCAGTGGACCGGTATTCCAGTGACCCAAATGATGGAAGATGAGAAGGATAAACTGCTGCAGATGGAAGAGCGCATTCATGAGCGCCTGATTGGCCAGAAAGATGCGGTTGCAGCAGTGGCAGATGCCATCCGCCGGGCGCGCAGCGGCTTGAAAGACCCGAGGCGTCCGATTGGTTCCTTCATATTCATTGGGCCTTCTGGCGTAGGCAAGACGGAATTAGCCAAAGCCCTAGCAGAGTTCATGTTTGATGATGAAGATGCGCTGGTGCGGATTGATATGAGTGAATATCGTGAACAGCACAGCGTCTCCCGCCTGTTCGGTGCCCCTCCAGGGTATGTGGGTTATGAAGAGGGCGGTCAATTGACAGAAGCCGTCCGGCGGCGTCCCTACCGGGTAGTTCTTTTTGATGAAATCGAGAAAGCACACCCCGAAGTTTGGAATGCCTTGCTGCAGATTTTGGATGACGGCCGTTTGACGGATGGACAGGGCCGGGTGGTCGATTTCCGTAATACAGTTTTGATCATGACCAGCAACCTGGGCACGGAATATGTTAATAAAAGCGGCACGCTGGGCTTTTTAGGCGGGCAGGAAGAAGGCGATAAGGCTAATCAGGATAAGATTTCCAAAGCGCTTAAAGACGCCTTCCGTCCAGAGTTCCTCAACCGGATTGATGAGATCATCCTGTTCTCGCCATTGAGCAAGGACGATATGCTTGAAATTGTTGACCTTCAAATGAAGGATATTCAATCCCGCCTGGCGGAACACAATTTGAATGTGGAATTAACAGACAAGGCAAATCGCTGGATGGCGGATAAAGGCTACGACCCGGCTTTTGGCGCTCGTCCGCTGAAAAGGGCACTGCAAAAGTATGTCGAAAGCCCGCTCTCAATCAGCTTGCTATCAGGTGAATTTGCCGAAGGCGACACGGTGCTGGTCGATATTGAGGATGATGAGGTCATCTTCAAGAAAAAAGACACCGTAGATGTGGAAGAGCTGGATCAGGCTGAAGTAAACGGCTGATCCTGAGATATCAACAATGAGCCTGGCTTATGCAAGCCAGGCTTTTTTTGATAATTGTGGATTATTAAGGAGGGTTATTTCTTTGAGATTACGACGAGGGTAATATCATCCAAACGAGGTGCGTTTCCGGTGAAGGCCTGGACATTTTCAAGGATCGCGTTGCGATATTGCTCAGCGGATGGGTTAAATTGATTCACCAGGGTCCTGATTAAACGGTCTGAGCCATAAAAAGAACCGGAATTGGTTTGGGCTTCAGTGATGCCGTCTGTGTACAGCACAAGGACATCCCCGGGATCAATTTTAAGGGTCTTAGATTCCCAGGTGTTTTCGCCAAAGATGCCCAAAAGCGTTCCTGTTTTGCTTAATTCGGTTGCGTTGACACCTTCGGCGTCATTCTCCAGTAAATAAGGCGGGTTGTGACCGGCATTAACATAAGTGAAGGTGTTTTTATGCGGGTCAAGAATCCCAAAAACGAGTGTGAGGTAAATTCCCCTTTGGGTATCAGAAAGAATTCGCCGGTTAACATGATGGATCACCTCTTTGGGTGCGAGCCGATCTTCACCGGCATAAGTGCGGATGAGGGTGCGGCTCATTGCCATATACAACGCTGCACCAGCGCCTTTGTCGCCGACATCGGCAATCACAATGCCTAATGTGCCGTCCTCAAATTCAATGAAATCAAAGAAATCACCCGAAGTTTCTCGTGCAGGCAGCAAGACGCCGGTTATATCATAGCCCGGGATTTCCGGTGAGTGGGTGGGAAGGAAGGTGTTTTGAACCCGTCCCGCCTCCGCCAATTCTTGGGTGATTTTCTTGTGGGCAATCGCTTGGGCGCGAGAAATGTTTTTAACCTGCCGCAGTTTTTCGATTATTACATCGGGATAGTAATTGGCGCTCATTTCTTTGAATTCGCTCAGCGCTTCTCTAAATAAGCTTTGGGCCTGATCGACATCTTCAGGCTCATTTCGTTTCAAGTGAAGGTCGCCCATTTCCAACCAGATACGAGCCCGCCACCAACGCCCCTCCATTTTTTCGACCATCTCAACACTCTCATTCAAGTGGTTGAGCGCTTTTGAAAAACTACCGCGTGCCTTTTCTACCCTGGCTCTTGCCACAACGATCCTGACCCGGTCTTGCATACTGGGTTGCTGGCGGTATTGAAAACTTGCCAATCTGAGCGCTTCATCGGCTTTATCTAAATTGCCCTTGATGGCATAGATGCTGCTGAGCAGGCAGTGGGTTTCAACATCATCGGCATTGTGTGAATCGCCTGTTCCCCGCATGGCGTCATTGATCATGCTGAGGGTGATGTCAATATCTGTTTTGTTTGCCGGGTTATCTTCTAAGAGGTGTGATTCAAGGATGATTTCTGCGAGGGATCGATTAGCCTGCACAACGCGCTCAAGATCGTTTATCTGGCGGCTGCGATCAATAAGATCGGTGAAGATTTCCATTGCCAAGGAGAAATTTCCTCTCAATTGAGCCAGCTGACCCTCGAGGAACAGCAGACTGAGCGTGGTCTCATTAAGGTAGGCATCCTTTTGTCGTGAACCCTGCCGCATCCCTTCGATCAGCATTTCCGCATCATCAAAATCAGCCAGCCAAAGCGAAGCCCGGGCAATGGCCATGTTGATCATCAACTCATCTGAAACACCCCCTGCTTTGGCTCCAAGCTGAATGGCGCGCTTTTGGTAATCGCGGGCAAGCCGGATCTCACCCAAATTGTCCATGATTGCTGCCAGGTTAATATAGGCGCGGGAGGCAGGCCCAAACAAATTATTTGATTCGCTCAGGTTGACGGCCATTTCAAGCGCAGCCATGGCTTGCTGCGGTTTGATATTGGGCAGGATGCCGATGGTAGCCAGTGCTTCAGCTTGGACGTCGATCGCATTCAACCGTTTTGCCATTTCTAAGGCTTGTTCACTGTATTGCTTGGCTTTTTCTGGCTGGTTGTTGAACAGGTAAGAGCGCCCTGTTTCGTGGATCAGGTAGGCGATATCTGGGCTTTCAACCGCGCCCTGCACAGCTTCCAAGCCTTCCAGGCACAGTTCGAGGCTGCGTTTTGGATCATATCCCCACCATGCAGAGCGTGCAGACCAGGCATACACCCTTGCCAATCGGTCGTAATTCTGTAATCTTGCATGGAACTTAACGGCGTGTTTCCATGCCTGAATGGCTTCCCTATGCTTTGATTGTTGGGCGAGCGCCTCACCAAAGTCAGTATAGAGATGGGCTAATCGGTCGGTGTCTTGTGTCAGTTCAAGGGCTTGTTTGAAGTAGGTTTCCGCCTCAGCATTAGCAAAGGAATCCATAGAAACATGCCCGGCCAGGTCTAAATATGTTAAGGCTTTTTCTTTATCCTGTCCCTGCAAAAAGTGATGCGCCAGTTGAGAGGCCAGCCGTTCTTTTTGGTCAGGATAAAGGCGCTCTAAGGCTTTTCCCACACTCAGATGCAGATCTTTTAAATCTGATTCAAAAATGGAGTGATATGTGGCATCATGCAGCAGGATGTGTTGGAATTTATAGGTTAATTCTGGGTTTACCCGGGCAACTTTGACCATGCCGATCGATTCAAGCATGGAGAGTTGTTCCATCAGATTGACGTTTGGAGCATGGCCTTCCATCACCGCTTCGATGACCTGTTCAGAGAATTCTCTCCCGATGACGCTGGCAACCCTGAGCGTCAGCCGGGCTTCGGCTGGAAGGCGGTCAATGTGGGCTGAGAGCAGCCCCTGCAGGCTGTCCGGTATTTTGTTAGGATCAATCTCGGGCGCCAACCCCCAATGGTCGTTGTTCTTGATCAGCACACCTTCATTGACCAACATCCGCACCAATTCTTCAATGAAATATGGGTTGCCTTCGGATTTTTTCAGAACGATATCGCGGATTGCATCAGGAATTTCTTCGATCACAATCAAGTTTTTTACGAGTGCCTGGCTTTCATCTTCGCTTAAATTTTCAAGCGTAATTTCTGTTAACCGCGGGCCGATTTCTTCCCTGGCTGCTGTGATCAAACGCCAGCCGATCGCATTGCGATCCGGCCTGGAGACAAGGCAGATGAGGATTGGCGAAGTAGAGGCCAATGAGAGCAACTCGATGATCAAATCAATTGAAGAGGCATCCGCCCAATGTAGGTCTTCAAACACGATGATCAAAGGTTGTTCAAGCGCCAGGTTGCGGATAACCGTGCGCACCGCATTCAGATATTGGTTTCGCAGTTCGGTTGCGTTCAGTCGATGGATCTGTTCTTCTTCTTCGTCAGAAAGACGAATATCGAGGAGATGGGCAAGGAAAGTGTAAAGATCTCCTGAATTATGATTCATTAGATTTTCGAGGGTTTGTGCGAGGGTCTGCTTGAGCACTTGCTCTGTGGCGGTGGCTGGGATCTCGAGTGCCGACCGGACAAGGTCTTTCAGCAGGTGATAGGCTAATTCACGGCCGAATGCCAACCCATGCGCTTCAATCCACAGGATACGGGTCGGTTGTAATAAAAAGCTTATTCGGTGTTTCCACTCCAGGATCAATCTGGTTTTACCAATCCCGGGTTCGCCGAGGATCAATCCCACACGGCCCAGGCCAGCCAAAACCGTTTCACTGAGCTCCATTAATAGATCCAGTTCATGATCTCGGCCGATCATGATCGATTTGTTTGTTAGCTGTTTGCGGGAAGCATTGTTTGGGGCGTGGGTGATGTGTGTTAACTGCCAGAGGTGCAGATCCATCTCAATTTCGGTGCACTGAATCTCATCTAACTTAAGACATTCAACAAATGGTTTGATGTATCGGTAGGTGTCATCAAATAGAATCACCTGACAACGGGGGATATCTTCCCTGATGGCTAAGTCCATGCATTCAAGCGTGAAATTTAGCGAGTGGAAATCAAATTTCAGGTTGGATTTGATCTCACCGATCACAATTGGGCCTGTGTTGACCACCATGTGCAGTTGGAATGGGATGTCATATTTGTCTTCGACTTCTGCACTGATTTCTTTGACATCATCCAAGATGGCGAGGGCGGCATTCACGGCGCGGAGTGGGTCATCTTCATGGCTGATGGGTGCGCCGAAAAAGGCGAGGACCGTGTTTTCCCACAGTTTTGCAATGGTTCCCTCATACTGAAAGATGATGCCAGCAAAGCGTTCTAAAGCCTGGTTGAGGATGGGTGTGCGTTCTTCTTCCGGGACGTGTTCTGTGAACATGTCCACATTTGCTACGGTGAAGAGGATGGCGGTTACCATGCGCCTTTCTTTTGCCAGGTAGGGGGCAGAACGCACCTTTTGAACAAATGCAGGAGGCGCATTGGCGCTTAATCGTGAAAAGTATAAGTCTTCAAGGGAAGGATTGAGTGTTACGGGATGTCCACAGGTTTTGCAAACGCGGGCGCCAGGGACGATCTCAGATTGGCATGTGGTGCATTTCATAGGTATGCCGCTTTTTTGGTTATTTATATCTGATATTATATATCGTATTTATTATATATCACTTCACGATTGCTTTCAATACTCATTATAATCATTAACAATTCGGGAGGGGGAGTTCTCTGGCGAATTTGGATTTTTAATCGCCGAAACAATAAACTGTGCTTCCGCTTATCAAAGCGTTTATTAATCTGATAAGTTGTTTTATACTTGAGATATGGAAATTGAACGCGAAGCAATATTTGCGATATTAGAAAAAGTTCCGGTATTTTCTGGTCTGGATGAAATTTTTCTTGACCATCTTTCCGGGTTATTTCAGACGGAAGTTTTCCATCCTGGTAAGACAATTTTTGACAAAGGTGAAAGCTCTGACAAGCTGTATATTGTTTATGATGGACAGGTTGAACTTAAAACCCCATCACAAGAAACAGGCCGAGGCTTTGCGGTGCTCAAGCGCGGTGATATGTTCGGAGAGGAAGCGCTGCTGTATGATGATCTGCGGTATTACAGTGCTAATCCTCAATCGAAAACGATCTTACTTTCTTTAGACGTAGATCATTACCTGTATTTTTCGGAAGAGCTGCCAGAAATTGAAGAAATGCTGGACGTGGCGATTCAAAGCCGGCAGCTCGCGTTGCAGGTTAACCTGCCATGGTTGCAGCCGAAGGAACATGTCCATGTCATGACCCGGCGTCATCCCTTCATCCTCTGGAGTAAGCTCATTGCCCCTGTGGTGTTTGGGCTTGTCGCGCTGGTTTTTGCGTTGCTGCTGCAATTGCAGTGGATGCCTGAGCGAAGTGTCGGGTGGGCTGTGTTAGGGGCCGGCTTGCTAATCATGGTGTCGTGGATCATATGGAACATGATTGATTGGCGAAACGATTATTTCATCGTCACCAACAAGCGGGTGGTCTGGATTGAAAAAGTAGCACTTTTGTATGAAAGCCGGCAAGAAGCGCCCTTACGCACAATCATGTCGGTGGGGATTGAAAAGTCGCAGATAGGCAGGGTTGTGGGGTTTGCCGATGTGGTTGTGATGACCTATGTGGGCACAATCCGGCTGCGGGATGTCGCCCAGGCAGAGACTATTGCCAAATTGATTGAATCCTACTGGCGGCGGTCGGAGACGACAGACCAGCGTGAGGAATCCCAGGCGATGGCAGAAAAATTAAGCCAGAAACTGGACCTGCCCTGGCTGAGCGATAGCGAAACCCGCGCCATTGTCAACCCACCCTTACAAGCCGAGGAGGGGGATGGACATCGCGAGCCAGGTTTCCTAACTTGGTTACTATCCGATTTCATCCGTTTGCGCTATGAGCAGGACGGCGCCATTGTTTATCGAAAACACTGGTTTGTTTTGGTGGAAAAAATCTGGCTGCCGACGCTGTTGATGGCTTTGGGGTTGCTGGGAATTGCCGCGAGGCTGGCGGGCAATCTGACATTTGTGTCTATGACATCCGCCATTAGTGGACTCATTGTTTTTATGTTCTTATGCTTTGTATGGATCGTTTACCAGTACGCAGATTGGCGAAATGATATCTTCAAAGTGACCTGGGACCAGATCGTTGATATTGACCGCAAACCTTTGGGCAAGATCCGTCAGCGGTCTGCGCCGCTGGAAAATATTCTCAGTATTGAGTATCAGCGGATTGGTTTTTGGGGATTTTTATTTAACTTTGGCACCGTCTACATTTCTGTCGGTAATGTGCGCCTGACATTTGACCATGTGTTCCACCCTTCGGAGGTCCAGCAGGACATTTTTTACCGCATGGGTGAACGTTTGGAAAAGATGCGACAGTTTGAAATCGATTCTGAGCGGGACAGGATTTCGGAGTGGATTGCAAGTTATCATCGCAAGATGAAGCAATTTCAGCAAGGTGGCGGTGGTCAGCCCTGAAAAGGGGTTTGTGGGTGGCAAAAACGTTGGGTGCCTATTTACTGAAGGCTCGACAAGCTGGTAAAATCATTTTCGGAGTGTGACATATGGCAATTAGAGAACTAACAACTTTCCCAAATGATGTGCTGCGAAAACGAGCAGCCGAGGTAACAGAATTTGATTCGGAATTAAAAACCCTGATTGAAGACATGGTTGAGACGATGCGGGTTGCTCCGGGCGTTGGATTGGCTGCACCGCAAATTGGTGTTTCTAAGCGGGTGATTGTTGTGGAATTTGGCCACGAGGATGACGAAACCGTGCCCAATCAACTGTTTGTGGTCATTAACCCTGAAATCGTCAAGCAATCTAATGATAAGGTGTCTGGCATTGAGGGATGCCTATCGGTGCCCGGCGTTGTCGGCGAAGTCGATCGCGCACGAGTAGTTACAGTGCAGGGGCAGGACCCAGATGGCAAGCGGATAAAAATCCGCGCCCAAGGCTGGCTGGCACGCATATTTCAGCATGAGATTGATCACATCAATGGCATGCTCTATACTGACCGGGCTGAAAACATCTGGCAGCCAGAACAAGACGAGATGGACTCAATTTAACCATTTATGTATCTCAAGCGCCTTTCTTTAACTGACTTTCGAGCATTTTCCCGGTTGGATCTTGACATTCCCCGGGAAATTTTTCTGCTGGTTGGCAAGAATGCCCAGGGAAAGACGACGCTGCTGGAAGCGGTTTATTACCTCTCGACATTTACATCGTTTCATGCCAGCACAGATCGGCAGTTGATTAACTTCAATACGCCCGAAAACGGATTAATCGTTGGGCGGATTGTGGGTGAGTTTCATCGCGGGGATGGCGACCATCGGGTGGAGGTACGGTTAATCCGCGAACCGAATGGCACCAATGGCAACTTGCGCTTTCGGAAAGAAGTGCTGATCGACGGGGTCAAGCGGAAAATTAACGAAGCGATCGGATGGTTCAATGCCGTGATCTTTTTACCGCAGATGGCACGCATCATCGAAGAAGGTCCATCGGAGCGCCGCCGCTATTTGGATATGCTTATCTCACAGGTTTCACCCCGTTATGTGCAAAACTTAAGCGACTATGGGCAGACGCTTTCACAGCGTAATGCGTTGTTGAAGATGCTTTCTGAACGGGGCGGCGACCCTGATCAACTGGCGGTGTGGGATGGGATGCTCGCCCGGCACGGGGCTTTGATCATGCAGGAACGCATACAGGCGATCAGAGAAGTGGAAGAAGAAGCCAAACGCATCCACTACGACCTGACCCATGGCCAAGAGGTTTTGCGTTTGGATTATCAACCTGCTTTTGAACCTCTGACAGAACCCGAAGATCAGATGCGGCTGCCTGTTGCAACTGTCGCTGATCGGTCCGGGTTGATATCTAAGGAGATTGAGCAGAGGATGCTGGCTGCGTTGAAAAAGCTGCAGCGCGAAGAAATTGCACGCGGCGTGACGACCATCGGGCCGCATCGGGATGAGCTGCGGTTCCTCAGCAACCAGATGGACTTAGGGGATTTTGGGTCTCGCGGGCAGGGTCGGACAGCTTTGTTGGCATTGAAGATGGCGGAGGTCAACTGGCTGCATAATCGCACGGGGGAATGGCCAGTTTTGCTGCTGGACGAAATTATGTCGGAGCTGGATCCTCAGCGCCGGGCGGACCTGCTGGATACGCTCTCTGTCTGCGATCAGGCAATCCTGACATCCACAGATCTTTCGATGTTTGAACCGGAATTTGTTTCGGGGCATCATGTTTGGCAGGTGACCGGGGGCATCGTCAGCCCGATGGATGTGGGGTAGGGTTCCAGGGGAAAACCGCAGAATTCTTAACCATCTGATTGTAGAGTCATATCAAGTCAACCTCAAAATTAGGTTTTCATAACAAGCTCACAGTAGATTAAATGCTGGTTTCGGCGGTATGATTAATATCAGTTAGGCATCTATTGAGTTTAGTGGAATGAGGGAATATGACTCTTAAAATAAATGACATCGAAAAGCTGTTAGGTGAAGATGCTCAAGATTTATTAACTCATGTTTGTAAGACCGTCACAAAAGAACAATTGCAACTGCCGGGGCCTGATTATATAGACCGGGTTTTGGTTCACAGCGACCGGTCTGTGACGGTGTTACGCAACTTGCAGCACCTGTTTGACCAGGGCCGCCTAGGCGGGACAGGCTATCTTTCCATTCTGCCTGTTGACCAGGGGATCGAGCATACAGGTGGATCGGCATTTGCCCCTAACCCGATTTATTTTGACCCCGAGAACATCATCAAGCTGGCGATTGAAGGTGGGTGTAATGGCGTGGCTTCGACGCTTGGTGTGCTGGGTGTCATGGCACGCAAATATGCTCATAAAATCCCCTTTATTCTCAAGTTCAATCACAATGAATTATTAAGCTACCCCAACACCTATGACCAGGTTTTTTTTGCTTCTGTTGAGCAAGCCTTTGACATAGGTGCAGTTGCTGTAGGTGCCACAATCTATTTCGGATCGCAAGAGTCGCGCCGCCAGATCGTGAATGTCAGCCATGCCTTTAAACGGGCGCATGAACTGGGGATGGGTACGATTCTGTGGTGCTACCTGCGAAATGAGCATTTTACAGTCGATGGTGTCAACTATGAGGCTTCAGCCGATATGACGGGGCAGGCGAACCATTTGGGTGTGACGATTGAGGCGGACATCATCAAGCAAAAACAACCCACAGTGAATGGCGGATTCAAGGCGATCCGGCAGAATGTTAGTGCAGATTACGGATATCTGAATGAGAAAATGTATACAGAGCTGACCAGCGACCATCCGATTGACCTGACCCGCTACCAGGTTGTCAATAACTATATGGGCAGGATCGGATTGATCAACTCCGGCGGTGCTTCGGGCAAGAATGACCTGACGCAGGCTGTGCGCACCGCGATCATCAACAAACGTGCGGGCGGGATGGGTTTGATCAGCGGACGAAAAGCTTTTCAGAAGCCGATGACAGACGGCGTCGCCATTTTGAATGCCATTCAAGACGTTTACCTGAATGAAGATATCACGATCGCTTAGAGAAAAGGATTAACATGGATATGCAAACACTGGTGCGGATGAACCGCAGTTACCGCCGATTTGATGAAAATTTTGTGGTTGATATGGAAACGTTGAGGGAATTGGTGGGTTTGGCGCAATACTCGCCTACCTCAAACAACTCACAGCCGCTCAAATTCTGGTTGAGCAACGAGCCGGGAATGAACGAGAAAATTTTCCCTCATCTGGGTTGGGCGGCTTCTCTCAAGGATTGGCGCGGCCCGAAGGAGGGTGAACGACCCTCGGCATACATCATCATTATGGGGGATCGTGACATCCAGCTTAATTATGGGGTGGATCACGGCATCGCAGCACAGAGCATGATGCTCGGCGCGGTTGAAAAAGGTTTGGGGGGATGCATCATGGCTTCAATCCAGCGCAATGCCTTACAGGCTGACCTCGGCATCCCGGATCGCTATCAAATTTTATTGATTTTGGCACTGGGGAAACCGGTTGAAACTGTTTTAACTGAGCCGACGGATATCAGCGGCGGGGTGAAATACTATCGGGATGAAGATGCGGTGCATCATGTGCCAAAACGCAGCCTGGAAGAACTGATCGTTTACCCGTAATTAGCAGATTTGTTCGTTTAACGAAAATAACGCCGGTGGTTAAATTAACCTTCGGCGTTTTACATTACCAGGTTTCTGTAACTTTGTTCAGCCCGCGCGGGTTATCGACATCAAACCCGCGGGCATGTGCCAGATACATGGCGAATAATTGGGCAGGGATGATGGCTGTGATCGGGGAGAGCCATTCAGGCACCTCTGTGGGGAGGGTGACGACATGGTCTGCCAGATCGAATAAGGCTTGATGATCGCTGAGAAGCACAATTTCAGCCTCCCGGCTCTGCACGGTTTTGATCAAGGCATTCATCTCAGGGATCATTTTGCCACTTGGCGCAAAGATGAAAATCGGGAAACCGCGATCTACCAGGGCAACCGGCCCATGCAAGAAATCTGCACTTGAATAAGGCTCTGCGATGGAATAAGTCAGTTCTTTGAGTTTGAGAGAAAACTCGAAGGCGGAGGCATAATTGAAACCGCGCCCGATGACGACACAATGGGTCATATAGCGAAACCGTTCTGCAAGCGTTTGTATACGCTCCTCATCACGGAATGTCTCGGTAATCCTATCGACAAGTTGGATCAGTTCTTGACGCCGGTCAGGCGAGGGCATAAGTGCTTCTGAAAGCAATGCCAGGCTGATGATTTGGGCGGAATAGGTTTTGGTGGCAGCCAGGGAGCGTTCATCGCCGGCGCTCAGGTCGATCACGAATTCGGATGCGCTGCCAAGGTCAGAATTTGGGGTGTTGGTGATGGCTGTGGTCAGCGCACCCTGGCGCCGGCCTTCTTTGATCACCGACACGATATCGGGGCTTTTGCCGCTCTGACTGATGCCCAGCACCAATGAACCGGTCAGGTCAGGCGGTTGTTGATAGACAGTGAACAGGCTTGGGGCAGCCAGGCTGACCACCAGTTGATTATGGGCACCTAATAAATATTTCGCATAGCGGCCGGCGTTATCACTGGTGCCGCGGGCAGCGATAAAAACATGACGAATACCTTCTGATCGGATTCTTTCTGCCAGGGCTTTTATTTGTGGCTGCGGCTTTGTAATCAGGTTGGAGATCACCTGCGGCTGTTCGTGGATCTCCTGGTAGAGCCGGGTTTGCTGAAGGGTGGGCATGGCGTCCTTTCAGAGGGTTAGGGGTTATGCCGATATCGTGTCTTTAATCAGATCAATCGCAGCATTCGTGTTGAGATTTTCTGTCTCGGAGAATGTGTCGCTGTCGTTGATTGCTGGGTTACCTAATAGGGCTAATGCTCTATCAGGCGGGATTTCAGCCTCAATGGCACGTTTAATGGCCAGAGGTGGAGTCTGGGCTGGGTTCAAATCGATCAATGGGCCAAAGAAGTTGACCACTTCAAAAGCCGCTTCAAAGGGGCCGGCAGAGAGGTGCACACCGTTGGTATTGATGCCGACATCCTTCTGACCGTAGTGGTCTGGGTCAGAAAACAGCATTCCGCGGATCGAACCGGGTTTGGCTTTTTCAGGGAAGGTGTCGCCCACCAGTTCAAACTTTAAATCATACCAGTCAGTGTTTGTGTGGAGGAGCAGCAAAAGGATGCAGTGATCTTCGCGAGTGAAGTGTTGAAGCTGTGAGGGATGAAACCCATTCACGAGGATGATAGGCTGATCTTCGAAGGTGTCAGCGATAAAGTAGAACCCGCTGCGTAATTTGTTTGCTGGCTGTGCAAACCAGATGTCTGACAATGTATCAACATCTGAATTGAAGTAAGACAAGAATTCGTGCCCCCCAAGTATTTTGTATTCTGTTGAATCTGGCGACTCGAGCATCTCAAAAATGCGGTTTCTGGTATCTGCATCAACTAATGTAGAAGCCTTGCGCGAAAGCTGGTTGATGAAACCATAATGGCGGTTCATGATCTCATGCTGTTCAAGGATGGCCCCGGGCACAATGGCCGCCCCATCCACAGTCACCTCAAATTCCTCGAATTTTTGGGCGATCAATGCCAGGCTATTGAGGATTTTGCTGTCATCTTCGACTTCGAGTAATTCCGGTTTAATGAAGAAAACCAGCTCGTTTTGCTGCTCGGTTTTACCAACCTGAACTGGCTGAATGATTTTTGCTTCCTGTGTAGATTTGATGTTTTGGATCAGGGGTAGGTCAAAAAGGGATGGACGGGTCATAAAGCCTCCTGCTTATGTTGGTTGCTTTGATTATACCCAGAAGGCCGCACTTTTAACACGCGACACAGCAATCCAAGCTGATCGCTTTGTTGAAATTAATCAGATGTTTTAGAAAAGCTGAAGCTGGTCGGAACGGTCATCTTCCTTCCAGGCTTCTTGCAGTGCACCATTTTTAAGAATGTGCAGCACCTTCACACCCGAATCAAGCAGCGTTTGGGCGACAATGTGCTGCCTGTGGCAGTTGGCAGGATCACCCTCTGCGCATAATAAGGCGAGGTTTTCGCGCATAGAAAGTTGCAGAAGAACCTGGATGGCATCTGTGTAATCCTGGCGGCTTGTGGCCGCCTGCTGCTTTTTGACCAGATCAAATGGCTGCTTTTTGCCGCCAAGTTTATGACCCATATAGGTGTAGCGGATGTGAAATGGTTTCAGGATTTCAGCCAAGCGCGACTTATTGCTCCAGGGTGCACGTCGGCTATAAGGGATACTGCGGATGTCAATGATGTGGTCGATGTTGCTGGCCTGGATGAGTGTCAGGAACCTCATAAAACTGAGGTCGCTGTGACCAACAGTGAAAATCGTTTGAGGCATACCTTATTATAGTAATAATGTGGGATAAAAATCAAATTATTAGAGTGCTTCACGTCGTTGAGATATCACTTAGGGGGATTACGCTGCTGGAAGACTCTTTTCTCTACAGTGCTGCATTAAAGAAAATACCTACTGGGGGATGACAAATTAAGATTGTTCTTATGATAATATTGAAGACAAGGTGTATCTATGTCTCTTGAACAGGTCTATGCGGAAGAGCGTAAAAGCGATTCACAGAGCACTCGTCTCTCCGGCGAAATGCTGAAAAAAACATTAGGGAGGATTTTTCGCTATACAGGTGTCCGTATCCTTTCAGTGCTGTTGACGATCAGTCTCGGGATTTATTTGACTCTGCTGGTCATCAATCTTGGAGGATATGTGGATGACATTATGAAAGGGCAGATCAGCGAAGCCCTCGGGATGATGGGTTTGTCAGGGGCCTTTGAAGACATCCCAACCGATGAACGTCAATCCTACATTGAAGATTTACGATGGCAAATGGAAGAAGCAGCGGGTTTGCACGAGCCGCTTGTTTTTCGAACCGCCAGATGGTGGTGGAACAGCGTTTCGCTCCAATGGGGAAATGCCGAACGATTACAATCGCTGGATCGGCAGTCCATTTTGGTTAAAGATGTGATTTTTAGCCGTCTGCCTTATACACTCTTGCTGGTTGGCGCTGCCAATGTGCTGCTTTTCTTTGTCAGCCTTTGGATGGCGATGCTGCTTTCGAGCAAACAAGGCAAGTTTTGGGATCGTTTGTTGGTTTCCCTAACACCGATCTCTTCTGCACCTGCCTGGGTGCATGGCATCATTTTATTGGCAATTTTTGCATTGGAATTGCGTATTTTACCTTTCAAAGGTGTATTTTCCGGACTGCCGCCTGAAAATAATCTTCAATATATCGCCGAGATCGCCCGTCATATGGTTTTGCCGGTGTTGGCCATCATTTTAAGTGTTTTCTTTCAAGGCGTTTATACCTGGCGCACTTTTTTTATGGTGCACTCAGGTGAAGATTATGTTGAATTGGCAAAGGCGAAGGGACTGCCAGATAGAATCATCCGCCGCCGGTATCTACTGCGTCCCACGCTGCCTTCCGTTATCACAAGTTTTGCAATGATGCTGGTCAGTTTTTGGGAAGAAGCAATTGCCCTGGAATTGTTATTTGATTGGCCGGGTTTAGGCGCGGTATTTTTCCGTGCTGTCCGGATATTTGACCGACCGGTTGTTGTCGCAATCGTGATCATGTTTGCCTACTTGCTGGGTTTTTCTGTCCTCTTGTTGGATGTTGTTTATGCCCTGATTGATCCCCGGGTGCGAATTGGCAGAAATGGCACATCGGTTAAAATGCGTCTGGTGAGGAAGAAAAAGTTTGCCAGGTTCTTTAGTCAGCTATTTCACCCTAAACCAGCTGTACCGCACCCAAAAAATACTTCACAACATGGGAATGTCCGTGTTCGAGATCAAGGCCAGACCCGGCCGATCGTGGTTGGGAGAAATAAGAAAACCTCATCACAATTATTAGGAAGTGAAGCGACTCGTCCGATCGCTATTCGGCAAGAAGAAGCGGATTTTGATTTGCTAAAACACGCCGGTGATACACAGCCAATAAAGGTGACACAGGAAAAGCCGGCAGGCAATCGGTCAGACAAAAACCAAACTTCACGCCCTGTGCAACGTTCCAACCATGTGCAGAAGCTGTCGACTTCATTGGATATGGAAGATACCAGGCCTTACAGGGTTAAACAGGAAAGTACTAGATTTCTAAAATCTTTATTCCAGACAGCAAAAAAGAACATTTTCAATTACCCCATGGCTGTTGTTGGGCTGGTGATGATTGTTTTCTTGTTCGTGGTCGCCATTGGGACCGTGATCGCTATCCCTTACGATGAGGCCGTTCAATATTGGCACTCGGAAGGCTGGCTTTTTGCACCCAAGTATGCCCAGCCGGTTTGGACAAATTTCTTCAGGAAGGAGAAATGGCCGGAGTCTCTTTATTTTGACTCCACACAACCAACGGATGATGTTGAGTTTTCGGAAGAGCGGGTGTGGATCAATGAGAATATGCTGGATATCCGGATGACATTTGATTTTGAATTGAATGCTGGAATCTTCCCACAGGATTTAGCCATCTATTACCAATCTACCTATGATGAAAAAGCGCCGTTTACCAGCCTGATCATGGTCACGCCTGATGGCAGGGAAACGGAGATCAATAGTTTTAAGGCGATAGATGGGTTGGGCTATATCCTTTCGCATGAAGATAAACGTTATGTCAGCAAAGAGGGTCCCAGAGCTGTTGAGATGATCTTCGGTGACCCTGAAACTGAGTTTACCAAGCCTTTAAAGGGCCATTATCAACTTCAGGTGCTTTCGATTGTGTTTGAAGAAGGATCGGATGTTGATATTCAGGGTGCACTGCATGGCAGGGTTTATGGTTTGTTTGGGACGGATTTCCAGCGGCGAGACTTGACGGTGGCGATGTTGTGGGGCACACCTGTTGCTCTAACCTTTGGGATCCTCGGTGCGGTGCTGACCACGGTTTCAACGATTTTCATCGCAGCCTTCAGCGCCTGGTATGGCGGCATTGTGGACGAGATATTGCAGCGGATCACGGAATTGAACATCACCCTACCCGCGTTGCCGATCGCAATTTTAGTTTTTATTCTCTATTCGAAAAGCATTTGGGTCATATTAGCTGTAATGGTGGTGATGAACATCTTTGGCAATTCTTTAAAGGAATACCGGGCGATGTTCATGCAGTTCAAAGAAGCACCATATATTGAGGCAGCAAAAGCTTATGGTAGTAAGAATGGCAGAATTGTGTTTCATTATATGCTGCCGAGAATCATCCAGGTAATGGTACCGCAACTGGTGATTTCTGTGCCGAGCTTTGTCTTCTTAGAAGCGACTCTTGCATACCTTGGCGTATCATCGCCCTATCTTCCGACCTGGGGTAAGGTGATTCATCAGGCATTGAACGAGGGCACGTTCTGGGGCTATTACTACTGGGTTTTGGAACCAATTGTGCTGGTGCTGATCACCGGGCTGGCTTTTGCTTTTGTGGGTGTTGCTCTGGATAAGATCCTCAACCCGCGCTTGCGTAACCGCTGAACGCAACTAGACAACTACTGATAAAAGCTCCCGGAGGAAATATTTCCTCCGGGAGCTTTTTTGTAACCGATATGTCCAGGTCAGCCTATAAGCCGCATTCTGTCTGGCGGGAAATCCCGCCTGGATGGACATCTATCTGGGCTGATGGTTACCCATCAGCTCAAGCGGTCTACCCGGAGATGATTGGGAGCCGAGCCAGGTCCCGTCTGCTGCCAGACTTCTCTCCTGCTTGACCTTGCACCGCATGGGGGTTGCCTGTCCGGGTGCATTGCTGTACCCGCCGGTGGTCTCTTACACCGCCTTTTCAACCTTACCTTACCTTGCGGCAGGGCGGTATGCTTTCTGTGGCCCTGATCCAAACGCTTACGCGCTTCCGGGCGTTACCCGGCATGCTGCTCTGTGGTGTGCGGACTTTCCTCGGGTACATGTGTGCCCGCGGCCATCCAGCTAACCTGGATTTATATTATACGGTTAATATGTTGGAAATGGGTAAGAATGGGGGTATGTGAGTGGTGAATGGTGCGAGGTGAATGGTAAATGGTGATCAGAGAATAGTCAGTGCATAAATATTAAATTAACAACATATAAATTATAGGTGTCTTTGGTCATGGTATTATTAAAATTACCAAAGTGAAGTTTAGGGCGAGGGAAAAATGACCTACCAGACAGTTCAATCTTCAATTAAGAGATTCTCGTGGATATCAATTTTGATCATTGTTGCTTTTACTTCCTGTTTGCCTGCAACGACCACGCCAGATGTTGTATCACAACCCACGCATACACCAACGCTTACACAAACGAAGCCGCCTGATTATTTGGCTTGGGAACACACAATAGTGGGCGAGGGTAGTTTTGGAAGGAATAATTATTGTTCGAGCAGTTTCTCCTACCAGTATCGGACACTTGGTCGGTTGACTGTTGCCATTTCCAACCATTTTGATGAAATTGCACAAGCAGATGAAATTTACGCTGCAATTTTCCAAGAATTCAATCAGTTAACAGACAATTCCCAAGTGGATTTTCAAAATAATATCAACGTTTTTGTCATTCCTGAGTCTAATGTAAAAAATTGTAAATCGTATGACTCGTTTGTTTTCACTTCTCCAGAGAGGATTGGATCTTTCGAAATCATCCAAGATGTTATTGGTGCCTCAGCAGGCATATCAGAACCCTGGGTCAAGGCTGGTTTGGCTTATTTGGTTTCAGAAAAAGAAATAGACCATCAAATGCTCAGAGAATGGTATCAGGATACTGATGATTTGGACCTTCTTGGGTTTTTTCCGGCGTATTTCATGACAGATTGGGTTTCAGATAATGAAATTAATATCGCTCGCATGACAGCAGCGTCTATAATCGAGTTTATTGTTGAGAATGAAAATGAAAACTTTTCGATTGAGCTAATTGGGGGCCAGGTCGATAATAATTTGCGCAATCAATGGCTATCTTCCATTGGTGTGCAAAGATCAGTTGAATATACTTATGATGGGTTTTATGAACCTTTTCAAATTTCACAAAGCAATGATTGTTCTTTGCTTGTTAAATCTGAGATCATCACCTTTTGCTTGAACAGGTTACCAGAATCACGTTTTTTTGATAAGGTCGCTGATGCTGAGCAATTAATCTTTCGTGCATATAATGGATATCGAGCGATTACAGAATATCTTGTTTCCAATGCGCCATCGATTAGTCCAACGTTAGATTCTAATGAGACGATTACCATTGAGGTTTCTCAATTAGACCGAGTGGGCGGTTATTCTCGGGGTAATGTGATAAAAATCCAGGATTTTGCCGCATATTTTTCAGTGCTCCATGAAATTGTGCATACCTATGGGTGGAATGTAAAATTGGGCCTTTATGACTATAATTTTCTTCTGACTGAAGGGTTTGCTGAATATTTAGGAAGGTTACTGCCAATTTACCAGCAACCAGTCAAAGAACAAATCTGGATGGATGTTGAAGGGTGGACCTCCAGTCCTGGTATTTCTGCCTGGTTTTTCTTAGACGAAGAACAATTGGACACAGCAAAGGATTGGTATTTACAACAGGGCGGAAGTATTGAGGATCAAGATGCTATTGATGCTCGTTTGTTTTACGATGCTGTATCTTATGCAACCATGTATCGAGATGCTTATGGCGGGCCGATGGGAATATCGATTGAGGAAGCTTATTCAAGATCGAACCTACTCAATGATCGGAGATTAGAAGATGCAGAAGGATTAGATCTTAGTTACACCCAGTCTGCTTCTTATGTTGCATGGCTCTGTGATACTTATTCGTTGGATCAGGTTTTGCAGAAATATGTCAACAACGAAAAAAGTACTGAGCTGGAAGGCAAGGATTTTGACTTATTGAAGGAAGAATGGTTGGCTTATTTATTGGAAAAAGGTTCGGGTATTCCAATTCCAGATAGTCCGCAGGATTGATTTCATCATTAGAAATTCAGAATCAACAATGGGGGAAATGAGTCATTTTATGTGCATTAGGCGGGTTTGAATACTTCGAGAAATAAAAACATGCCGATCTTTGGGGTAAGATATTTTCTTGATGGGGTGATTTTATTGGAATTAGTTTTCCTGTGATTCCTTGAATATGAAAAACTTGACAAACTTGGTCATATTAATGTATCCTGAAACAAAACAATCAAAACAGGAGACAAATTTATGAGCAAGCAATACGCTTTTACAGACATCGAAAAAGTAGTGGAATCGGCAAAGCGCCTCAATGTGGAACTTAATATTGAGGAAGCTCGTGAATGGTTGAAGTCCATTGAGGGCACGGATGGCGCCTGGGACGAGATTGAGTTTGATGATCGTACAGGCGTCTTTGGACAGAACATCGCCATGCTGGATTTTGACCCCACACGCCTGGATTATTTCAGGCATATTGGGAAGCTGGTTGAATTCATCGATATTCCCGGCAAAGTCGAGACCGCCCTGGCACTTTCGGGTTCCTCTGCCCAATCCAAGTTCCAAAAGTTCCCGGGGGATTGTGATTATTTTGAACGGGTCAATATCATTGCTGAAACAAAAGAAAAAGCATGCCAAATATTGGCTGAAATCATGCGGGAGAAAGCGCTTTCAACGCTCAAAGGCCCAAGTTATCAATTGATAGAGGTAAAGCTGGGGTCTTACCCGGCTGATTTTGTCAAAGGGAATCGCAGCTTTTCTGCTGGCAGCCCGATTTCTTGGGCGCCGGATGAAATTGAAAAAGGTGAAAAAGTTGGATTTTCTCCCGATGGGAAGGAACTGACAATCACCTGGGAAGAGGCAGCCCAGGACCCGGGATGGTGTAAGCTAGACTGGGTCGTCGCTGACCCCATCGAAGGCACGCTGGCAAACGCCAGCAACATGCTGGATGTCACCTGGGAAGCGCCCGATGGCACGATTGTTCCCCTGGATGGTTATTTGGACCCCTACTTCCAGGAAGTGTATTTGCAAGCCGAATCAGTGCCGATTTTTTCGAAACTTGCTCAACAGGTTAGCGCTGATGCGCTGGATGATTATGTCAAAGCGCTTGAGGGAGAAGTCAAGAAATATGTCACGAAGAGCATCAATTACGGTAAAGCTGCTAAGCGAATGTATAATATCTTTCGTCTGACCGGGCGGTACCAGGAGGCGGTTTACTTACGGGAGTTGTTTGATGAACCTGCTTCGATGCTTTACCAGGTTTGGTCGCTGATCCGCACAGTGGATGATGCCATTAACGCTAAATCGCACTTCAAAGAGGAACAATTGATCAAGCAGGCTGAAAATCTGATGTTTGAAGTCATCCGTGTTATGGAAGATGCCCGCGAAGCTGAGATTGTTTCGAGGATAATGAAATTCAGGGATGCGATCAAGAATCAGGAGGAATACGCAAAAATGTCTGCTCAGGCAGAAGCCGCGCGTGATGAATTGATTAATGTGGTTAACAATTTCTTTTTTGATAAATTAACTGCCATACCAGAGATTAGAAACTATATTGAGGCATTTCAGGGAGAAGACCATTAAGCTTGAGATTTGACTGGACAAATCCTTGAGCGTCAGGTAGAATAATCCCTCGTAATTGTTGTAAAAATTGATCCAGAAAGTCATTGGAGGAAAGACCTTGGCAAATTTAAAATCGCAAATCAAACGCAATCGTCAGAACAAGAAACGACGAGAACTTAACCGCATTTTCCGCGGCAGCGCCCGCACAGCCCTGCGCAAAGCCAGAGTGGCAATTGAGCAAGGCGAGTTGGAAGAAGCTCGAGCAGCAACCCAGGTTGCTCTCAAGGCACTGGATAAGGCTGCAGCGAAAGGCGTCATTCATAAGAATAAGGCCGCGCGGCAAAAAAGCAGTCTGATGAAGCAACTCAACAGCATGGAGTAAACCGAAAGGTTACTTTTTGTTGTGATGCAGAATTTGCAGCGGGAGCAGCTTTGCTCCCGTTTTGCTTGTTTTAGCTGGTGTGTTAATCAGAAATAGAATAGGTAGAATCGGATAATTTCTCGGTGCAGTACTCGTTCCCATGTTCTGTGTTGGCATTTAGGCGGCAGGAGATGTTATAATTGCCGAGCCAGTCAATAAAAAATTAGAATTTAGAGCATTGATGTTTGATAAAGAAAAATCGCAAGTTGAAGCAAAAATTCGGGAATTCTTAATCACAGAATCTATCGAAGATCCGGCACTTGAGTTCCGCCAGATACCCTTTAGCGGTGAGTGGGGGATGGCAGTGCCACTGTTCCCGGTGGCAGCGGGTGAGGCGCGTTCGGGGAAGAAAGTGATTGTTCCGAAACGGGCACAGGAGCTGGCTGAAGGAATCAAGAAATTCCTGGAGGAATCCGGTTCTGTGTTTTCTCATATTGATGCTGTGAACGGCTATCTCAATTTATATTTTTCGACATCAGAATATGCGCAGCGTGTGGTGGATACGATCCTTGAGACTGGTGAGGATTATGGACGGGGCGAAGACCTCGCTAAAACCGTCATGGTGGAGTATTCACAGCCCAATACGCATAAGTCGTTCCATGTGGGGCATCTGCGCAATGTGATCCTTGGCGGCAGTGTTTGCCGGATATTGGAATTTGCCGGTTATCGGGTGATACGGGCGAATTATTTGGGCGATATCGGCTTGCATGTGGTTAAGTGGATGTGGAATTACATGAAGAACCATGCCGGAGAAGAGCCCGGCGAGAACAAAACGCATTGGATGAACGACATCTATGCAGAAGCAGACCGCCTGTTTCAAGACCCGAACAACGAAGCCGAAGTTCGTGAATTGTATGGGCGGTGGAACGCACGTGACCCCGAAGTGGTCGCATTATGGCAGAAAACCCGTCAGTGGTCACTGGAGGGGTTTGAACAGATCTATGACCTTTTAGGAGAGACCTTCGACCGGATCTATTTCGAAAGCGAAGTGGAAGATTCGGGCATTGTGCTTGTTGAGAAGATGATTGAAGAAGGTCTGGCTGTGGATGAACGCCCAGACGGACCTGTTTTCATTGACCTTGACGAGGTGCTCGGCACAGAAGATGAATACCGGGTGCTGGTTCTGCTGCGATCAGACGGTTCTTCGTTGTATGCGACCAAAGACCTGCCGCTGGCGATCAAGAAATTTGAGGAATATAACCTCGATCAATCCATTTATGTGATTGATGTGCGGCAGTCATTGTATCTCAAGCAAGTGTTCAAGACGCTGGAAATCTTAGGGTATCCATGGGCGGATAAACTTTATCACCTTGCTTATGAGCTGGTGAACCTGCCGGGCAATGTCACAATGGCATCCCGTGAGGGAACCGTAGTTTTATTCGATGACTTGGTGGCAGAAGCAACCAGCCGCGCCAGAACTATTGTTGAGGAGAAAAACCCGGAGCTTTCTGATAAGGCGAAGGCAAGCATTTCGCAGGCGGTTGCATTAGGTGCTTTGAAATACACTATGCTCTCACGTGATAATTCGAAGGTGGTCACTTTTGATTGGGATGCCGCACTGGACTTCAATGGCCAGGCTGCGCCATACATTCAATATGCCCATGTTCGCGCCAATAGCATCTTGCGGCGCGCTGGTGAAATTCTTCCGGAGGTTGCTCCCTTCCCGGATACACTTGAAAAAGCGGAAGTCGACCTGATCGAGTTGCTGACAAGGCTGCCGGGTGAAGTTGTCCGTGCGGCGGAGCAATTTCGACCACTGACGATCGCTGGTTTGGCATATGACCTTGCCAAAGCATTTAATGATTTTTATAATACCTGTCATGTGCTCAACGCCGAACCTGAGGTTCGGGCTTATCGGTTGCGGCTTGTGGCTGCGGCACAGCAGGTGATTTCAACCAGCCTGAATCTGTTGGGTATTGAAGCACCCAGCGCAATGTAATTATCAAATCTTATAAACCAAACTATCGAAAAGGAGTAAAAGTTTCAATGGCAAGAATTAGAACAATCATCATGGGCGCTGCAGGTCGGGATTTCCATAACTTCAACACGTTTTATCGTGATAACGATAAATACGAAGTGGTTGCATTTACGGCCACGCAGATCCCCAATATTGAAGGACGGAAATATCCGGCTGAATTAGCAGGCGGACTGTATCCTGAAGGTATTCCGATTCACCCTGAATCTGATCTACAAGACCTGATCCGCGACAAGAAAATTGACCAGGTGGTATTTGCCTACAGCGATGTGCCATATGAATATGTGATGCACAAAGCGGCGCTGGTCAACGCAACAGGGGCAGACTTCAGGCTGATGGGCACCGAGAACACCATGGTCAAGTCGACCAAACCGGTCGTGGCTGTGTGTGCCGTACGAACAGGTTCAGGCAAAAGCCAAACAACCCGTCGTGTTTCCCTGATCTTGCGTGAGATGGGGTACAAAGTCGCTGCCATTCGTCACCCCATGCCTTATGGCGACCTTGTGAAACAAAGGGTGCAGCGTTTTGCAGATTACAGTGACCTTGACAAACACGAATGCACCATTGAAGAACGCGAAGAATACGAACCGCATCTCGATAACGGTGTGATTGTTTACGCTGGTGTGGATTATGAAGCCATTTTACGAGAGGCGGAAAAAGAGGTTGATATCGTGTTGTGGGATGGCGGCAATAACGACTTCCCATTCTATGTCTCCGATCTGTTGATCGTCGTGGCGGACCCCCATCGCCCCGGACATGAGATGCGTTACTATCCCGGCGAGACTAACGTTCGCATGGCGGATGTATTTGTGATCAACAAGGTTGATACGGCTGACCCTGATAATGTGATCAGCGTTCGTAATAACCTCTATAACCTGAACCCGGATGCCCTCGTGATCGAAGGTGCTTCACCGTTGTTCGTGGATGACCCGGATGCCATTCGCGGTAAGCGCGTCCTCGTGGTGGAGGACGGCCCAACCCTGACCCACGGCGAGATGGCCTATGGCGCTGGCTTTGTGGCAGCACGCCGTTTCGGCGCAGGTGAGATCGTTGATCCCCGTCCCTTTGCTGTGGGATCCATCAAAGCAACCTATGAAAAATATCCCAACACGGGCATCATTTTGCCTGCTATGGGATACGGCGATGCAATGATGCGTGATCTCGAAGAGACGATCAATAAAATGGATGTGGATGTTGTCGTGAGCGGCACACCGATTGACCTGACACGCGTGATCAAAATCAACAAACCCATTCAGCGGGTTCGCTATGAACTTCAAGAAATTGGCGAGCCGACGCTTAAAACCATCTTAACAAAGAAGTTCGGAAAGTAATTTCAACCGACACAAAATTTCGGGGCTGCCAATCGGGCAGCCCCGTTTTGACTTTAATACGGTAAGATTAACCCGTGTTAGTAAAATAATTCAATAAAAGTGATGATTTAATATGTATTTAGACGAAGCAGAAATTTATGTCCAATCTGGACGCGGCGGCGATGGCATGGTCCATTTTCACCGCGAAAAATATAAACCACGCGGCGGCCCGGATGGGGGCGACGGCGGCCGGGGCGGCGATGTGATCCTTGAGGTGAACCAAAAGCTTTCCACCCTGTTCGATTTCAGGCATCGCACGCGCTACATTGCCGACAGCGGCAATAATGGGGGACCGAATAACATGAGCGGTAAATCGGCAAAAGACTTGATTGTCCAGGTGCCGCCTGGGACGCTGGTATATGACAATGACACGGGTGACCTGCTGGGCGACCTGGTTGAGGATGGACAGCAGTTGGTGGTCGCCAAGGGTGGGCGTGGCGGGCGCGGCAATCAACATTATGCCACCAGCCGGAACCAGGTGCCGCGTATGGCAGAAAAAGGTGAGCCGGAAGAGGCGAAGAACTTACGCCTTGAGCTGAAAATGATCGCCGATGTGGGGATTGTGGGTGTGCCAAACGCCGGCAAATCCAGCCTGCTGGCGGTCGTGACGAACGCCAAACCGAAGATTGCCAATTATCCCTTTACGACGCTTTCACCTAATTTGGGCGTGGCTGAACTGGATATCGAGAAGGTATTGGTTTTGGCTGACATCCCGGGTTTGATCGAGGGGGCGCATCAGGGCGTTGGGCTTGGATTCTCCTTCTTACGGCATATTCAGCGCACCCGGGTGCTGATCCATGTGCTGGATGGCCTGTCGGAAGATCCGATGTCGGATTTTTCGCAGATCAATAGTGAGATGGCTTTGTTTGATGAGAAGATCACCCAGAAACCGCAAATTGTCGCTTTCAATAAGATGGATTTGCCAATGGTGCAGGAGCGCTGGCCTGAGGTCAAGGCTGATCTGAAGGCACGGGGTTATGAAGCCCTGCCGATTTCAACCGTCACACATGAGAACATTCAGGAGTTGATGTGGCTGGCTGCAAAACGTCTCGAAGATGCCCCTGAACCAGAGCCTGTTGAGGAGATGCCTGTTTACCGTGCGGCTGAAGACCCCAAAGCATTTACCGTTAAGCAGACCGAAGAAGGCTGGCTGGTGCGCGGCGAGGCGATCGAGCGTGCCGCAGCCATGACCTATTGGGAACACAGAGAGTCGGTGCGCCGCTTCCAGCGTTTGATGGAGAACATCGGCGTAGAAGAGGCCTTGCGCGAGGCTGGAATTGAAGAGGGAGACACGGTTTTCGTTGGCGAATATGCCCTGGAATGGCAGGATTGAAAATGGATAAGAAACGTTTGGGGATTTTTGGCGGGACGTTTGACCCCCCGCATGTGGGGCACCTGATCCTGGCAGCGGAAGCCCGTGACCAGCTCGACCTGGACTGCACGATTTGGGTGCTTACGCCTGATCCACCGCATAAGCGCGGCCAGGATATATCATCTCTTGAGCACCGCCGAACGATGGTTGAGATGGCAATCGAGGATGATGGGGCTTTTTCTCTTTCTCATGTGGATATCGACCGGCCAGGGCCGCATTATGCTGTCGATACTATCAAGATATTGAAGCAGCAATACCCTGACCAGGCGCTGATCTACCTGATGGGCGGTGACTCACTGCAGGATTTGCCGCAGTGGTATCATGTGCAAGATTTTTTGGCTCATTTAGACGGGATTGGCGTGATGCGCAGGCCTGGGGATGATATTGATCTTTCAGAGCTGTTCGAGCAACTGCCTCAATTGAATGAAAAGCTAAATTTTGTGACGGCGCCGCTGTTGGAGATCTCTGCGCAGCAAGTCCGCCGGCGTGCAGGTGAAAACCGGGCTTACCGCTATTACGTTTTGCCGAAAATCTATGAGTATATTCGCAAGAACCAGATCTATCAGTCCTGATCAGACCCGGCTGTACAAGAGGAAAACTGATGCCTGCTAAAAACAAATTTAGCAGGCATTTTTGATGGATTAAACAAAAATTCTCGCTGACCGGGTGAGGGGGGCACCCGGCCAGCGAGTAATTGTATTAAACCACTTATTATGTAAAATGTCAACGAAATAGTTTATACAATATTAATATTCTTTCGTTTTATTCCTCATGGGTAAGTGTGACATTGCCAACGGCGATATCGAGGTTGATGGTGAGGGTATAGCCTTCAACCATGGTGGTGTAGGTGTCATCCGTCACCAGCCAGGTGCCCTTGGTGTTGATGTTGCTGATGGTGCCTTCATTGTTGACCACAGCTCTGGTGGACGCCGGCACGATAATCTTCAGGTTGCTGACGCCTGCTTTGATGTTGACGACAACATCACGTGAGAGTGTACCGCCGAAATCAAGGGTGTAGTCCCCTGCGCCGGCTGAAATGGTCATCTCTTGAAAATTCGCATTTGCCAGTCCATAAAGCTCTGCGGAGGAAGCGCCTGTGTTAAAGATGAACTCATCCATCAAAGCAGGGTTGGGGAGGTCAAACCGGATGGTTGTGTCGCTGGCACCCTGAACAACTTTGAGATTGGTCAATTGCAGACCGGAGAAATCAAAGGAGTTTTCGCTGGCGCCGCCCTCGATCGACAGGTTGAGGGGCACCTGGTTTGTGACATACAGATCCCAGTTGTTGATGATATCACCGGTGGGGATGCCGGAGATCCGGTAAGGATTGACCTGCTTGATGGCAAAGTGGTTGCTGCTGCGAGTGAATTCTGGCTCCCATTGTTCGACGTTATAGGTGATGGTACCGTTCACCAGGCCTTCAGCGCCCGGAGAAAGTGAGAATTTCCCGCCTGACATTTGAAATTCAAGCTCAGCCTCACCGCTGTCTGAGGGCAAAGGTTCGTTGATCATCACGATTTGGTTGTCGATCGTTTCCATCTGCACGTTTTGAATTGAACAAGCAAAGCTTGCGAATATCAGTGCGATCAACATAAAGATCACTTGTTTTTTCATTTTACTCTCCTGCTCCTATTGATTACCTGTAAAGCGGGTCAATTTTACCAAATTTAGACGTTTTCATCTTCATTATCACCACTGGCGTCATCAATACTTTCTGCGCCATCCGTGGAAGGAACCTCAGGGGGATCATTTTGTGGTTCTTCTGCAGGTGTTTCACTAATCACGGATACATCTTCAATCTTTGATTCTGTCCCATCAACTAGCACTTCTTGCTGTGGTTTTTGACGCATTTGACCGCGTGGGTAAGACTGTGTGCCGAATAAAGTTACTACAGCCATCCCCAGGCTGAACAGCATGGCCGCAAAAATCGGGATCCAACCAACGCAGGGAATGAACTCCAGACCGGCAGCGATCAGAAAGAGCACGAGGTTGCCAAGCACGGCTGAAAGCACAGGATGCCATTTCGTTTTGAAGAGATCCTCAGCCATTCTTTTCCCAAGTTCATAACCGAGCACCAGCCAACCGGTGATAATCCCGATGCTGGTGATCATTATTGCCAGAAGGGCAACCGGGATCAGGCAAATGGTGATTGCCAGAAGGACGCTTCCAATGAGCACGACCAGCAAGGTCAGTGCGCCATAGCCCAAGATGTGCCAGGGTTCAGCTCTCAATGCAGCAGCCATGGTATCAGACGATTTTGGCATGATTAGCAATAAAAGCGCTGAAAGGGCGAGCATGATAAATAGTGTTGCAATGCTGCGCCCAATCCTGTTAATGATGGGAACGAAACGGACCTGGGTTGTTCGGTGGGGCATCGACCAGAATGTGGGAATGTTGATGTTCTCCATAGGTGCTGACCAGCTCTCGATAATATCTCCCTGAACCTGTGCACCAGGTTTTTGATTGACATAACTGGCTGGAGACACTAAATCACCATTGATGATGGCATGTTCTTCGAGTGTGACAGTTCCACCGATCACAGTCAGGTTGCCTTCGATGATGCCGTCGATATCTACCAACCCACCAACGACAAACATATCGCCGTTGACAGTGGCATCTTGTTCGATGGCCACAACGCCCCCAATCACATTTAAGTTGCCGTCGAGAATGCGGCCGCTTTCTAATGTGTAGGATGAGCCAAAAATGGTGCGGTCGTCGGGTATCGGTGCGGCGGAAACATTGCTGGGTAACGCCAGACAGATAACCATAACGATTGTTAATGATAGAGCGTAATTTCTTATGTGTTTCATTTGATTGTTACTCCTTCTTGCAAAGGGCTAAATAGTTTATACATTGAACCGAGCCATGTGATGAACAACGCGCCTAACGCTGCTAACATGCCGACCCCACAGGTAATAAAGATTGGAAGTATGATGGGGAAATTTTTGATAAAAGCTGTTGAAACGGTCCAGATCTTGTTGATACGAACCGCAAATAGACTAAAGTTGGCAATCACCTGGCTCATTTCATAGAACATGTTTTTAGTCGTCTGGTTATAAATGATCAAAACCAGCGAGATGACCCCGGCCAGGAAAAACAATCCGAGTGTGAGCAGCCACATTTTTTGTTGTTGACGTTGATTTTCACGAAGAGCAACCCTATTGTGCCAGCGCTGAGTGAACCCTGGCGCGGGTTCAGGGGTCTGGCTGATGGAGATCGTTTCACTGATCTCCATCCAGGCGTTTGAGATGGTGCTGCAATCTTCGCATCCCTCAAGATGTGTTTCAAGCGCCTGTTGTTGGTCAGGCTCTAAGGATTCATCAGATAAAATCCAGTTTTCAAAAGGCTGGTGACTCATGCGTCCTCCTCTTTTTTACAGATTCGCTGTCAGGGCTCGCTGCCCATGCTTCAGCAAGTGCTCTGCGGGTACGAAATAAACGGCTTTTGACTGCACTGACTGTTAGATCCAGCGATTCCGCAATTTCGACTTCCGAATACTCGTGCCAGTAGCGTAAGACGATTGCCGCCCGATCGGTTGGTTTGAGTGTCATCAAGGTGTTCTGAATCCGTTTTTCCTTTTCGTTTTGCCGCAATTCCCTTTCGGGATTTGGTGCGTTGTTATCGGCGATGATTTCTGCAGGCAACACATCTGTTGAAACAGTCGCCAGGCGCCGCTTACGCATCTGGTCAATACAGTAGTGCGAAGCAATAGAGAGCAACCATGTGGCAAATGAGCGGGTGGGATCGTATTTTTTAAGGTTGGTATAAGCCCTGATGAAGCTCTCCTGTGCAGCGTCTTCTGCATCGTTGCTGTTGCCGAGCATACGATAGCATACGCTGAAGACAGGTTTCTGATAAGCGTCCACCAAAAACCCAAATGCAGTCTGATTGCCTTGCAGAGCCTGTTCGATCCAGCGTGCTTCTTGCTCGCTCAAATTGTCTCCTTGCTTCTCCTCTATATTGATATACGGTAAATGTAGATTAAAGTTGCACCAAATCGAGAATCTATTACACGCGAGTGATGAAGTTATTATAAGTCATGCAGTTCAGGCTGGTGAAAGAGAAGGTGATCTTAGTTTGGTAACATCAATCAATGATGATGCCTTTTAAGTGTCTTGCCCCCTGTGAGAATAGATCGAAAACGTGTTAGAACACCATTTCTTCCCGTCCGCTCAACTTTTCCTGGATGCGCTGAACAACAATATCCAGATGCTGGGCTTTATGAACGAAGTCGAGGTCATCACTGCGGATGGTGAGCACGGGGCAGAGATCAAACCCTTGAATCCATTCTTCGTAAAACTGGTCAAGTAGTCCGAGATACGCTTCGTCAATCCCCGTTTCAATGTTCCTGGCTCGGCGTCTGATCCGTTCCATCAGGACGGGCACAGGCGCTTGCAGGTGGATCAGCAGGTCGGGTTTGGGGAGGTGCTGGATGATCAGGTCATACAGGCGTAGATAGGCATGAAAGTCTCTCTCGGTCATGTTACCCATGTGGTGAAGTGCCCGAGCGAAAATATGCGCATCTTCATAGATGCTGCGGTCAATAATGGCTGATTCGGCGATTTGGGATAAATGGATATGTTGTTCTGCGCGGTGCCCGAGGAAGTAGATCTGCAGATGAAAGGACCAATCCTTCATATTCTCATAAAAATCTGGCAGGTAGGGGTTGTCAACGACAGATTCGTAGGCTGTCATCCATCCCAACCTTTCGCCAATGCGGTCGGTCAGTGATGTTTTACCGGCGCCGATATTCCCCGCCATCAGGATCAAGCGTTTCGTCATGAGAGGCGTTCCTTCTTTATGGCTTGTGGAGTGTAAACAAAAATTTTTAGGCGGTTAGATTGCGTTTCAGGAAGAGCCGCACCATAGTAAGGTAGGGTTGATACTGCTCATACCGCACACAATGCCCAGCGGCGCTGATATGGCCAAATTCACCTTTATCAAGGTGTTCAATTGCCTCCACGCCCAGTTCAGGTGTGACAATGGCGCCTTTTTCGTTGTCTCCAGTGATGATCAATGTTGGCACCTTGATGGCTTTTACCTGCTCACGCCAATCTGCGATTTCGATATGATAGTGGTCAAAAATTGCCGGGTCTAAATCCAGTTTTGACTGTGCCCATTCTGGCAGAATGGCTTCTTCCCAATTTGGCGCGGATTTGTGCTGGCTTTTGATCAATTCTTTGACGGTTTTTTGTTTGGCGGCGAGGTTTTGTTTTTTCCATTCCTGCATGGTCGCCTTCATCTCTTTATCACTGACGGCTTTGTCCATCCAGGGCGGGTCTTCGAGAATGAGCACAGATAGCAGGTCTGGATATTTTGACGCAAAACCAGCTGCTGTTGCTGCGCCCATCGAGTGCCCCATGATGCCGGGTTTCTCTAATTTAAGTTCATCAATCAGGCCGCGCAGGTCTTCAATTAGATCAAAACGTTTGTCAGGGTCGATCCTGGAGGATTTACCGTGGCCATAGGCATCAAACATGATCAAGTCGTAATTGGCTTCTAAATCAGCAGCCAACTGATGCCAGCATAGGCCATTGTCTGTCAACCCGTGGGCGAGGATCAGCGTGGGTTTATCGCCCTGCCCGGTTCGTGTGTAAAAAATTTCGATCCCATCGTTAACGGTGACAGTGTTTTGTGTCCATTCTTGTTTCATCTGTTTTTACCTCCGAGGCTCACAACTGAATGACCTAATTATACATAAAGACCTATCATTTTTGGTAAGAATTTTGTTCTGGTACCCTTCGTTCTTATATCATACCACTCACTGAAGCTGTACTGTAGAATGACTCGGTGGTTAAGTAAAAAAGGGCAAGATGATCTCGCCCTTATCGTTGGATTGATACCGGTTTAGCATTCGCTATAACCACAGCTATAGCATTTTCGGCAACCCTCTTCGTTGATAAAGGATGCCATGCCGCATTCTGGGCAGAGCTCACCGATCTGGCGAGCGGCGTTGTTTTCTGAACTTTCAAGATCGGCAAAGGGCAGTGTGAGTGCATCATTGGAGATAATTTCCTGCGGTGTTTCCTCTTCCCATTGCCGGCTGAAGAGATAATCGTACAGGGCTTTGGCAATCCCATCAGGCAGTGAACGGATCCGGTTTGCGCCAAACCCTAATGACCGCCCGCCGCCAATCCCTGCCAGTTGGTCAATCACAGTTTTCAGCCGCTTGCGTGGTTCGATGGGAGATGAAATACGCAAAACGTATGAAATCAACCTGCCAATAGCCTCAGAATGGGCTGCGGTTTCAGAGCCGGCTTTGGCAGCGGTAATAAAGACTTCAAAAGGCTGGTTGCCGCCATTTTCATTGACAGTCACAAAGGTTTTTCCAAGCGGGGTTTCAATGGAATAAGTGAAGCCTTTGAGATACTGGGGACGGGGTTTTTTAGTCTCAAGCCAAATTGGCAGTTGGTCGGCCGTTAGTTTCTTTCCTTCCAGTGTATCTGTTTTCTCTTCTGCTGTCTTCTGTGTCTCGAGCACCACCTGTTCACGGGAACCTGTCACATAGACTGTAATGCCTTTGCAGCCCAACTTCCATGCAAGCAGGTATGCATCGGCAACATCTTGTGGTGTCGCATCGGCTGGGAAGTTAATGGTTTTACTCAAGCTGTTATCTACAAAGGCTTGCAATGCTGCCTGCATACGGACGTGTTCTTCGGCTGTGATATCGGAAGAGACGGCAAACACGTTTTGGATGGTTTTGGGCAAATCATTAATGTTTTGACAAGTGCCAGTTTTCATGACTTCGTTGATGATTTCTTCGCGCACTTCCGGTTCGATGTTTGCGCTTTCGAGCGCTTTTTGAAATTGCGGGCTGACATAGTTGAGCTGCAGGTCTTTACCGTTGTCGTTGACATGACGGATATATGCCAGGGCAAACACAGGCTCGCATCCATAACCTTCACAACCTGCCACGGTGGCGATGGTGCCGGTGGGTGCAATGGTCGTCTGCGCAGCATTCCTGATACCAAATTGTTTGATATTTTCAACGATATCCTTCCAGTTGACCTCTGGGCGATTGTAATTGCGCTTGTATCTTGAGATCGGCTTTGGCGGCTGCCAAGTGAGGTTTTGGGGATCGTAAATGCTGTTTTTTATGGCCGGAAAAGCCCCGCGCTGTTTTGCCAGCTCAATGCTGGTGCGCATGGCGTGATAACGGATAAATTCTATCACTTGTGCAGCGAATTCCTGCCCCTCTTCGCTGCCATAGCGGATTTGGACATGGTAAAGCAGATCCGCCAGCCCCATAATCCCCAATCCGATGCGGCGTGCACGTTTTGCCGCCTCCTCAAGCTGGGGTACGGCTGGAACGTAGGCGTTGGCGTCAACCACATCGTCCAGGAAAATCGTGGATGTTTCAACAGTTTTTCGTAATTTCTCCCAATCTACACTGCGGTCTTCGCCGAAATGTTCTGATAGGTTGATCGATCCCAGGCAGCAGTTTTCATAAGGTCCGAGCCATTGTTCACCACACGGGTTAGTGGACTCAAGACGATAAAGATGTGGAACGGGGTTATCGCGGTTGGCCGCATCGATAAACAGCATTCCCGGCTCGCCGTTATGGTGAGCCTGTTTGACAATCTGGTCAAAGAGCTCGCGCGCTCTGACGACTTTGTGGGTTTTGATAGGGAACCCTTGTTTGACAGCATCTTCAAAGTCACCATTAAAGTCCTGGTAATTGGGGGATGTTTCATCCGGGAAACGCAAGGGCCATTCATCATCGGCTTCGACCGCTTGCATAAATGCATCGGTGATGCCGACGGAGATATTGAAGTTTGTGATCGCGTTTTCGTCCGTTTTGCTGTGGATGAACGGCTCGATATCCGGATGATCCACACGCAGCACACCCATATTTGCACCGCGGCGGGTGCCACCCTGTGCGATCTCACCGAAGGCTTTATCGTATACCCGTAAAAAACCAACAGGACCGGTTGCCTGACCGGCTGATTTGCGCACACGCGAACCGCTTGGACGTAAGCGGGAGAAGCTGAAACCGTTGCCGCCGCCGGTTTGTTGTATAAGGGCAGCATTTCTTAAGGTCGAAAATATGCCATCCTCCTTGCGCCCCATATCATCGGAGATCGGGAGCACAAAACATGCTGCCAGTTGTCCGAGAGGTGTACCGGCACCAGTAAAAGTGGGGGAGTTGGGGAAGAACTTTTTGGAGGTTAACAGGTGATAAAATTCTTTGGCGCGGCGTTCAACATCCTGGCCGTAGGTTTCTTCTGCCTTGGCAACATGATAAGCTACCCGCCAGAACATTTCTTCCACTGTCTCCTGGGGGGTTCCGTCCTTTGCCTTGCGCAGATAGCGGCGGCTTAGCACAGCACGGGAATTATCGCTGAGGTCAATGACTGGCAAGTCATCGGGCATTGTTGGGGTTGGCAAAAAGCCTGTGTTTTTGTTGTTGTCTTTTTCGGACATGAATAACTCCTTTTAGAGTCTACGACTAAGATTCCTCGGATAATAAATGGTCAATTTCGGTCCGAATGGATTGGAGGTCGTCTAACTGTAAATAGACAGTTGCGTAACGGATGTAGGCAACATGATCCAACTCTTTTAAGCCCTGGATGGCCATGTCACCAATCACGCGGGAGGAGACCTCCGCCTTCCCGATCCGCTGAAGTGTTGACTCGATTTCGCCGATCAGCCGTTCGATATCCGCTGCGGAAACCGGTCTTTTGGTGCAGGCGATCCTGATGCCATGCATCAGCTTATCCCGATTGAATTCTTCCCGGGTGCCATCCTGCTTGATTACCAGTGGTGTTGCTAAAATAGGCCGTTCAATGGTGCTGAATCTTTCACCGCATTTGAGGCATTCTCTTCGGCGGCGAATCCCTCCGGTTGCGTTTTTGGTGGTATCGACTACTTTAGATTTGTCATGCTGACAAAAAGGACAATACATATAGTAACCCTTCTGATACTTGGTGCGATTATTTGAGCAACGACCCCCAGATGTGGGGGTTAGGTGAATTGCTCCCCCTACCTGTAAGGATACGTTCCATTGTAACACAGAAGAATCATGTATTCAACGTAAAACAGTTGCTTATCCTTAAAATATCGACATAAAAGACATTTTTTAACGTAAACGGTTTACGAGCTGTTTTTGTTTTATAGTCTGTACCTTGCTGTAGGCATAGAAAAGACCCTGGATTGTAAAAATCTTCGGACAGGATCTCTTTTTGATTTTTTCTTCGTTATGTTACTGAAGCGATTGCTGTACCGCGCTTTCCTCAAGCATCGGAAGGAGGGTTGAGGTACCCGTCAGTGTGCGGATATCCAGACCTGAGGGGTTTTGATAGGCTGCCAGGTCGAATTCGGGCAAAATGGCGAGCAGATGATCAAAGATTTCAGCCTGAATTTCTTCAAAAAGCTCCCATTGTTTTTCAGTGCAAAAGGCATAAATTTCTAAAGGCAAACCGATCTGGGTCGGAGCCAGCAGCCGGACCAGGATTTCCATTTCCTGGTTGATTTTGGGATGGTTGTGCAAATAACCGGTGATATAGTTACGAAAAGCGCCAAGGTTGGTGATGCTATGACCAAGAACATGCGCTTCGGGGTGGATGTGATGAGATTGTTCATCTTTTGTCACCCGGTTTTCATTGTCCTGCAAATAGTCATCCATGTACTTGATGCTTTTGAGGTGGGTTATTAAAGTTGGATCACAAAACCGAATGCTATTGAGGTCAAGATAGAGTGCCCGTTTGATGCGTCTTCCGCCTGACATCTCCATCCCGCGCCAGTTCTTAAAGGAGTTCGCCATTAAGGCATATGTGGGAATGGTTGAAATCGTTTTATCCCAATTGGAGACCTTAACGGTATTGACGGTGATGTCAAATACTTCGCCATCCGCATTGTATTCAGGCATTTCGATCCAGTCGCCAATCCGCACCATGTCGTTGGTTACAAATTGGACGCTGGCGAACAGCCCCAATAAGGTATCTCGAAAGACCAGCAGGAGCACGGCAGAAAAGGCGCCCAACCCGCCGAGCAGCAGCAGTGGGGAATAGCGCAGCAACGCTGAGGTCATCAATATCAGGGTACTCAACCACAGGAAGATCTTCCCAACCTGGAGATAGCCTTTGATTGGTTTGCTTTTAGAGATAGCATAATCATCGTAGATATCGTTGATTGCAGTCAGCGCAGCTTCCAACGCGAAGGCGCTGAAAAGGGCGATCAATGCCAGCGAAATCCGCTGGATCCAATCCGTCAGGTCTGGCAGCCAGCCAGCCGAAAAATAGAGCAAGATAATGGGGATAAGATTGCCTAAGCGTGAGAAGAAATCGCTGCGGTAGACGATGTCATCCCACATGGTGCTTGTATCTTCGATCCATTTGCTGAGTACACGTTTGATGAGCAGGCGGATCAGCCTTTGCAGAACCCAAACTGCCATTAAAATAAGGATGAGGATGATAATTTGACTACCGATGAGCGCCGTCTGCGCTTTAGCCCCCAAGGATATTAACCAGGTCTTAATAGGTAGATACATGCGGAACCTCCGATTGTTTTTATCTATTATATACTAATTAGATAAAATTTATCAAATATTCTATTTGAACAATCGAAGTTTTCGTTGGGAATCAACAGAAAAACGCAGGTGGAAACACACCTGCGTTTTTCATTGCAACCCTAATCCATGGGTAATGAGTCAGGTTACCCAAATAGATAAAGGTTAACCATTTGGCATACCCCAAGCACACCAGATTTTGGGGTGATGCTCACCGCTAAAAGCAGCATCAAATTCCAGAGGAGCAATACTGATTGATAATATCGTCCTTAAGTAATTTATATGTTAGTTTTGATTGCGTTTTCGTAAAAACGCCGGCACATCCAGGTCGTCAGTATTGATCCGGGTGGGGAAATCGTAGGACTCGGAACCCTGACCGGAAACCTCAGCGCCTTCCTGTTCCTCTTCATCGATGCCGAGCAAGCTGGGCAGTGGTTGCTGCTTTGCGCTTGAGCTTTGACGGGCTTCAACCTTCTTGATCGCAGTATTGACGCTCGTGCCTTCAAAACCCGTGGCGATGACGGTGACACGCAAGTTCTCGCCCATTTTCTCGTCGATAACCGCACCAAAGATCAGGTTGACATCAGGATGCGCTGTCTCTTTGATGATAGCTGCTGCTTGGTTGACCTCGAACAGCTTGAGGTCTTCACCGCCTGTTACATTGAACAGGATGCCGCGAGCGCCATCGATGGTGACATCCAAAAGCTGGTTTGAGATTGCGATTTCAGCTGCTTTGGCAGCACGATCTTCGCCGCTTGCCTGGCCGACAGCCATCAACGCTGCACCGCCTTCGGACATGATCGTGCGCACATCTGCAAAGTCCAGGTTGATCAAACCGGGGATGGTGATCAGTTCGGAAATGCCCTGAATACCCTGCCTGAGGACATCATCAGCAACTTTGAATGCGTCTTGCAAGCCAGCACGTTTATCCACGATCTGGAGCAATCGGTCGTTCGGAATGATGATCAGCGTGTCGGCATGTTCTTTGAGGGCAGCAGCGCCTTCTTCAGCAGATTTTGAACGGTGCGTGCCTTCAAATGTGAAGGGGCGAGTGACGACGCCGATGGTTAATGCGCCGATTTCTTTGGCGATTTGTGCTACGATAGGTGCGCCGCCGGTGCCTGTCCCGCCGCCTAACCCTGCGGTGACAAAGACCATATCGCTGCCTTTGAGCACTTCATATAATTCTTCAGCTGATTCTTCTGCTGCCAGACGGCCGATGCGGGGATCACCGCCAGCGCCGAGGCCGCGAGTGGATTTTTCACCAATGCGTACCCGTGTTTTGGCTTTTGAGAATTGCAATGCTTGTGAATCGGTGTTGACTGCGATGAATTCGATGCCGGAAAGCCCTTCATCGATCATCCGGTTGACGGCATTGCAGCCGCCGCCCCCTACGCCAACAACTTTTATTCTTGCGAATGACTCGGGTTGTAAATTGTTATCCATGGTTAACTCCTCTTTTTGATGACTCGTGTAAGTAATATTGATGCTGTAGATCTCAGGGTAATAAGCGCCTGAGTAGATCCTTAAGTTGTTCGGACCAGTTGTTGGTATGTTTTGGTCCATGCCGTTCGATGTGTTGGTTGACATCGCTCATCAGCATTGCCCACTCTAGCAAACCGACGCTGGTGGAATATGCGGGGGAATCCAGTTGATCGGTTAACCCCACCAGGTTTTGTGGTTTTGCGATGCGTGTAGGTAAGCCCATTACCTGTGATGCTAACTGCCGTGCGCCGGGCATCAGGCTGGACCCGCCGGTGAGGACGACCCCTGCCGGTAGAAGCCCGTCATAACCGGAACGGCGAATTTCCTGCAAGACCAGATAAAAGATTTCTTCCATCCTGGCTTCGATGATGTTTGCCAGTTCAATTCGGTCGATGCGCGTGGGTGTGTCGCCACCGAAACTTCGGATGGTGAATTGTTCTTCGGGGTTGACCTCGGATTGAAGAGCGTGACCAAACTTAACTTTGATCTCTTCCGCCTGTGAAACAGGCAACCGCAGCCCGTGGGCGATATCGGATGTGACATGGTTGCCGCCTACGGCTAAAACCATGGTATGCCATACATCGCCGTCGATGTAGATCGCCATGTCGGTTGTGCCGCCCCCAATATCCACCACAGCAACACCCATCTGGCGCTCAGTCTCTGAAAGGACGATTTCACCAGATGCGAGCGGGTTGAGCACAAATTGTGAGACTTCGATGCCGGATGCGGCAACGCATTGCCGCAGGTTTTCGACGGTGGAGGATGAGGCTGTGATAATGTGGGCTTCCACCTCCAGCCGGTAACCGTGCATACCAACAGGCGTTCTGATTCCGTCCTGTCCATCGATGATAAATCCACGTTGGATGACATGGATGATCTCACGATTGTGGGGGATGGCAACTGCCTGGGCAGCGTCTAACGCGCGGTCAATATCATCGAGGTCAACGATACCGCCGGTGATACCCACCACCCCCCGGCTGTTGATCGATGAAACATGTGACCCCGCCAGGCTGACCAAGGCCGCATTGATTTCAAACCCTGAGGTTCGTTCGGCTTTTTCAACCGAGCGTGAAATGGCCAGGGCAGCGGCGTTCAGATCAACAACGGTGCCTTTTCTCAACCCCTGGGATGGCTCAATCCCCACGCCAAGGATACGTAGATTGTTACCCTCTTCAATCCGGGCAACCAGCGTGCAGATTTTGCTTGTTCCGATGTCGATTCCGACAATTATTGGTTCATCCATGTTTAGTGCTCCAATCGATAAAATGGTGCATATAAGAATTCGAGACTGATCAATGCGGGTGTGAGATTCTTTTCTTTTAGTGAAGCAGTGATCGACTCGTATTCGATTAATTTAAGATCTATATTGCTGATGTCATTTCCGAAATAGACCAGCCAACCCCTTGGGTCTGTCCAGCCCAACCCGAAATCAGGATCGTATTGCAGGCTGGATCCCTCCGGAACATATTCGCTCAGGGCGATGACGCCCTGCACAAACTCAGGTGTTGTGCGAGGATAGATTGGTTCTGGTGCCAATGCTGATAAGACTTCGAGCGGCTGCTCGGCTTCGGTATCAGATTCTTCATCAGGTTGTGCTAAGGCTACTGCTGGCGGCATGCCATCCGCCATGACGGTGAAGGCCACTTCACTTTCTCCCCTGATCGGGAAGGTGACGCCATCAGCATCGATCCACATTGATCCTGATTCCTGCTGCCAGAGGATCACGGGTTCGCGTTCGGTGACCCGCAAACTGACAGTTGCTGGCAGCCCCACCGAAACTTTGGCGCTGCTCAGACTGGGGAATCGTTCCAGGACCTGTTCCTGAATTTCCTGCGGTTTGACTCGGATGATGCTGATCCCTGAGAGATCGATTTGAGAGAGAATGCTCTCCGGGCTCAGCCTCTGGGCACCTTCGAGGGCGATGGCATTCACTTTGAAGTTATTGAGGCTTGAGAAGCTGATCACAGCGATCAATGCAAGCACGAAGATTGCGCCAGAGATGAAACGCCAGCCAAAATGCAGATTGGGGAAAGCAGGCAGGTGAACTTCTGCGCCTTTCGATTTGAGCGGAACAGGAATGGTGTTACGGCCGCGGTTGACCATGGGCGGCGGTGATGTATGCCGACGGGTGACCGGGACGTTGCGTTTGGTTTGTTTACGCGTAGCGCTCACCCGAACTGCTGGTTGCGGAGTCTGTTTTTCGCTTTTCTGCCTGCGGGCTCGAATTTTTTCAGCCCTTTTCGTCTCATCTGCCTGGCGTTTTGCCATATTAGCTTCTAAACTCTCTTTCAGTTTTGTCGCGCTGCGCTTTGCGTTCGAATGCAAGGTCTATCAGCTTTTCGATCAATTTTGCGTAAGGCAACCCAGAGGCTTCCCAAAGTTTGGGATACATACTGATCTTTGTAAAACCCGGGATAGTGTTAATTTCGTTAAGATAAAGCTCTCCTGTCTGTTTGTCGATCAGAAAATCGACCCTTCCCATGCCAGCACAATCTGTGGCTTTGAAGGCCTGGATCGCAAGTTCCTGGATCTGGCGGATAGTGGCTTGGGGAAGACCCGCTGGTATAAGCAGTTCAGCCGTATCGTTGATGTATTTTTCTGCGAAGGTGTAGAAAATGTCTTTGGGGACAATTTCACCCGGGACCGATGCGACAGGGTCTTCATTACCCAAAACACTGACTTCGATTTCTCGTGCCTGGTCAACGCCCATTTCAACGACGACGCGCCGATCATAAAGCGCTGCATGCATCAGGCCTTCCATCAGGTCACTGCGGCTGGTGCACTTGCTGATCCCTACGGAGGATCCGAGATTAGCTGGCTTGGTAAAGAGCGGGTAGGGGGCAATGCTTTCAGCTGCTTTTAGACAAACCTCTAAATCGGCTTCAAGGTCATTTCGGCTGAATACGGTGTAAGGCAGTGTAGGAATGTGATTGGCAATCATCACGTCTTTGAACAAACCTTTATCCATACATACCGATGATGCCAGCACACCTGCTCCGACATAGGCGATATCTGCAAGCTCCAACAGCCCCTGAAGGGTGCCATCTTCGCTGAAGGTGCCGTGCATCACAGGGAAGATCACATCCAGCTCTGCATAAGACATCATTTGCCCATTTTGCCGGGTGTAGATACCAGCATTGTTTGGGACAGGGAGCAGAACCGCTGGGAGCAGGTCATCATAACGTTCTTGTTTCAGTTTCTCCCAAAGGTTTTCGCCGACCAGCCATTGCCCCTGGCGTGTAATGCCGATTTCAACCACATCGAATTTCTCACGATCGATCACCGACAGCACTGAACGCGCCGACATGAGCGAAACGTCATGTTCGCCTGATCTTCCACCGTAAATAATGCCTAATTTCACTTTATCTGCCATTAATCAAATTCGCCTATCAGTTCAATTTCGGGCTCAAGCTTGACCCCGAATTTTTCGTAAACAGCCTCCTGTGCAATTTTCATCAATTCAAAAATCTCTTGCGCTTTTGCGCCTTCGAGATTGATGATGAAATTTGCGTGGACGGGGCTGATGATCGCTCGTCCCACACGACGTCCTTTCAATCCTGCTACCTCAATCAATCTGCCAGCATAATCACCGCTGGGGTTCTTGAACATCGATCCCATCGAAGCGCCAGGAGGCTGGGTTTCCTTGCGGTGAGCCTGGAATGCCTGAATTTTCTCCCAGGCTGCTTCACGGCTTGTTTCCGTGGCGGTGAAGGTTGCTGAGAGAATCACGACAGGCAATCGTTCTCTTTTGAGAACGCTGCTGCGATATTGGTATGCCAGTTGATCGACCGGCCAATCTTGTATGCCTTTATTTTTGTGCAAGATTTTTGCCATTTTTAAACTTTGCTGCATTTCACTGCCATGAGCGCCAGCATTACCGTAGACTGCGCCGCCGACTGTCCCCGGGACAGGGGCAGCCCACTCCATGCCGCTCAAGCCCCGCAGGGCGGATTGGCGAGCCACGGTACCCAAAATTGCGCCCGATTCTGCATAGATGCTGGGAGATTTGGACTTGCTGTCGATTTTGAGGTTGTGTGCCCGATTGTGCAGGATCACCTCATCAAGCCCGCGATCGCTGACCAGAATATTGGAGCCGCTTCCCAGTACTTTGAAGGGGATGTCTTGCTGCCATAACGCCTGGGCAGCTTGTGCCAGGTCTTCAATCGTGTTGATTGAGATCAACGCAGGCACTGTTCCGCCCACCCGGGCAGTGGTGTAGTTCGCCATGCTGACATTCTCATGCATGTGCTCACCAAACATCTCCCTAAGTTCATCCAAACGGAATTCAGTCACGCTGCCCTCCTTTGGATGAATTTGGGTCGGCTGGCAGGCCCCTCAATAATGCTTGGCTGATTTTGGTGGCATCGCCTGCAGAAAAGATGATGGCGACATCACCGGGTTCGAGATGAGAGGTTAAAAATTCAATCGCCGCATCAAATTCGGGAATGTAAACCGCCTTATCTTCTGGCAGCGCAGCTGCAATGCTTTCGGCAGTATAGCCGGGATCTGCTTCTCGAGCGGCATAGATTTTTAATACCAACACTTGATCTGCCAAATTGAGGGCAGTGATAAATTCACTTTCTAAAATTTGCGTGCGTGTATAGGTGTGCGGCTGCCAGATTGCCCAAAGCTTGCTTTCTGGGTAGCGCATACGAGCTGCTTCGAGTGTCGCCTTAACCTGGGTGGGATGGTGGCCATAATCGTCAATGATTGTGATGCCATTGTTCTGCCCAAGAACATCAAACCGGCGCCCCGCACCTTCAAATTTTTCGAGGGCGTCACAGGCTTTATCCATCGGCAGCCCCAAATGATGGCAAACTGCCAGCGCGGCCACAGCGTTAAGCACATTGTGAAAACCAGGCAGCTTGAGATGCACACTGCGGAGGTGTTGGGATTCTGCATTGTTTGGCTGATAAACCAGATTAAATTGCGGTGATCCCTCCACCACCGTGACCTGCTCCGCTCGGTAGGCTGCCTCGGGGGTGGTGCCATAGCCAACAATGCTGATTTCGGTAGGCTGGATTTCGTCCATCAGCGCTTTAGCTGCTGGATCGTCTGTGCAAATCAAAGCCAAGCCATCGGGTCGAACACGCGCAATGAACGCTTTGAAGGCATCGCGGTAATCCGCCATGGTTGGGAAGCAATCCGGGTGATCATGTTCAATGTTGGTGATCACCGCGATTTGGGGTGAAAGACCCAGGAACATTGAATCGTATTCATCGGCTTCAATCACGAAGAAGGGTCCTGTACCATCTCGGGCATTGCAGCCTAACTGGTTGACCATCCCGCCCACAATATAGCCCGGGTTCGTGCCGAGTTCTTCTAATATCCATGCCAGCATGGCTGTAGTGGTGGTTTTGCCGTGACTGCCAGCAATGGCCAGAGTAACCTTGCCCAGGGTTAGCTCTTCAAGAAATTCAGAACGTTTGAAGACCGGGACGCCAGCATGATAGGCTGCCACAACTTCCGGGTTGTCATCCGGGATCGCGGACGAGCGGATGACAAGGTCCGCGCCGATGACCTGCTCTGCACGATGCCCAATGAATGTGCGTGCACCGGCTTCGGTGATGGCTTTGAACAGGGGCGACGGCGCGAGGTCAGAACCACTCACGGTGTAACCTCTTTCGAGGAGTACACGAGCAATTGCGGAAAGACCGCTGCCGCCAATCCCAATTAAGTGAACGTGTGTCATCAGATAAACACCACCAAAATAAATACAAAGGCTACTGCAACCGCAATATACAGTAACGGCGGCGTCAGCCACTGGGGCGGGAGAATTTTGATCAGCTCAGCCATGTCCTGGCCGATCTCGGTGAGTTGATCTGGCGCCATGATCCAATCGAAGGGATAGTTGGCTTCCTTCAAGTAATACCAGGCTGTACCAAAGATCAGATAGCCGTTAATTCCGCCAATAAATATGCCCAAAAGCACGTCTTCAAAGCGATCCCGCACAAACTTGCCGCTATCTACCAGGCGGCGGAAGTTTGGGGTTTGATAACCGAAGAAGGTCATTAACGCCAGTACAGCCATGCGCACCCAGAAGGAATTTTGGGGAGTGAGGGAATCACGTATGAAGGGGATGAAGTTTTCCATGATCGTTACCAAAAACAGGGCAACGATCACACCCGCTGAAACCAGAATTTCTTTTGCCCAGCCGCGCATCGCGCCAATGATGGCGAAAAGCACAACATACATCCAGAAAAGAACCGAAAGACTGATCATGTGCTTGGCCCTCCGATCGTTGGCTCTGCCAATTCTCTGACCATTCTGGCGATGTTTTCGGCAGCATTCGGGTTTGTCATTGACTTCATCGCTTTGCTCATGCGTTCCAATGTTTCAGGATCGGTGATTACCTTCTGGATCAGGCCGAGAAGTTCGGATTCAAGGTCTTCATCCTTGAGGATCACTGCAGCGCCGCGATCTGCCAGATAGCTGGCGTTGACTTTCTGATAGCGCCAGGCATAAGGGTAGGGGACGAGGATAGCGGGCAGCCCGAACAGGGGGTACTCGCCCAACGTTGAAGCACCAGCCCGTGATACGATCAGATCGGCAGCGGCAAAAACAGCGCCAATTTCATGCAAATACGGGAAAGGTGCATAGCGTTTCGCTAAATCCGATGAAAGCGATTGCGCGTTGGCTTCGACGGCTTCCCAATCCAGATGACCGCTGAGATGGATGACCTGCATCTTTTCTAACAGTTCGGGCAAAATATTAATCAACGCCATATTGATCGACCTGGCGCCTTTACTGCCGCCTGTGACTGCCAGCGTTGGCAGGTTGGGGTCGAAATCGAAATATGCTAACGCCTTTTTCCGGGTCCAACCATGCAGATCTGGCCTAACGGGATAACCTGTCACCGTCAGCTTAGAGTGGTTTGGGAAGTATTGGCTCGAGGTTTCAGTTGTCAAAGCAATCCTGTCCGCAAACCTGGCCAAGGCTTTCAGCGCTAATCCGGGTTCGATATCCGGCACATACAACAAGGAAGGTTTCCGCAGTGCAGCAACAGCCATGGGGAACGCCACATATCCACCGGTGAAAAGCAAAACATCCGGTTTAAACTTCCGCAGGATTTGACGTGACTCGATAAAGCCTTTGAGTAGCTGCCACAAATTACCTGGCAGCCTTTTAAGGCCAACACCGTGGATGCCGGCTGCTGCGATGGATGCATAAGGGATGTTGCGTCGTGTTACCAATGCTTCCTCCATGCCGCCGCGGCCGCCGACCCACAGAATTGAGTTATTTTCCAAACCCAATGTGTCAAGAACGGTCATGGCGGGATACACGCCCCCACCCGTCCCGCCTGCGCAGATCAACAACCGCACTGTGTGGACTCCTTTCCGTTGATTTTTGTAATTTCGTCGTTCGAGAAACGTTCATAATAATGCCAATTGCCGTCAACGTGACGACCATGCTTGAACCGCCTGCACTGACCAGCGGGAGGGCATTGCCCGTGAAGGGCAGCAGCCCCACAATCACCGCCATGTTCATCATCGCTTCGATGGCAATCCAGGCGGTCAACCCGAAGGCCAGCAGCGATCCCAGTTGATCGGGCGCATTTTTTGCGATGACCAGGCCGCGCCAGATGAAAACAGCAAACAAGCCGACGACAAATAGTCCGCCTAAAATGCCTGTTTCTTCTGCAATCACGGCAAAGATGCTGTCGGTTGGTGCCAGAGGCAGACCGGTGAATTTCGTATCCGCCTGCCCGATCCCGACGCCGAACCAGCCACCTTTGACCACAGCCTCAAGGCTGCGCTGAATGTGGTAACTGCTTTCGAGCGGATTATTGAGACTGGTGAGGTAAGAAGTGATACGCTCCCGACCTGTGGGATAGAGGTATACCAGGGGCAAGCCCACCAGCAGGGCGATCACCATCACAAGCAGAATGATCTTCCAATCGCCGCCAGCCAAGAAGAACAACATCACACCGAGGATGAGAACTGTTATGGCAGCACTCAGGTCGGGCTGAGCCATGATCGACGCGAATGTGATCCCAAGAATGACGCCCAGCGGGATGTAGGCGATTTGCACATCGTTAATTGAATCGATGCGGTTATAGAGCCAGAAGGAGAGGTAAATGACGATCACGGCTTTGGCGAGCTCGGAGGGTTGAATAGACCCGCTCAGTAACATGCGCGAAACCTCGTTCCCGCTTGGATCATTGAGGATCAGGACAGCAAATAATAGCAGAAGTGTGCCAACCCACATCGGGATCAGGATTTTCTCATAGAGATGATAGTTAAAAAAGCTGGCGACTGTCGCGCCAATCAGGCCGAGGAAAACCCACAGCACCTGTCGTCCGAAAAGGTAAGTGGACTCTCTGCCCATGGCGATCGAGAAGTCCCAGCTGGCGGAATAGACCATCAGCAGACCAAACACAAGCAGCACGAGCACAGCCAGCATCATCGGCACATCAAACGGCAGCCTGATGGACTTGTTCTTGCTGATCTTTGTTGTTTGTTCCCTTACGTAAGTTCCTTCACCCATTGTGTAAATCGCTTTCCACGTTCTTCAAAATCAATAAATTCATCATAACTGGTGCCGCCTGGTGAGAGCAGAACCACGTCTCCTGGCTCAACTCGTTGGGCAGCGGCTTCGACAGCCTGTGCCAAGCCCTCACATCGGTCAACGGTCAACGGACGTTCAACTGAGGGAGTGTTTCCAAGGGCTTGTTCGATCAGTCCGGCGCATTCTCCAAATAAAACCAGGTGATCCACTTTCTTGCGAATAACTCTGGCAAGCCTTTCCCATGGCAGGTTCTTATCCCGACCGCCTGCCAGCAAGACAATCGGCTGCTCAAAGGATTCAAGCGCCGCGATTGCCCGTTCAGGCGATGTCGCGATCGAGTCGTTATACCAATATGCGCCTTTCCAGGTTCTGACGAACTCAAGCCGGTGGGGCACACCCTCAAATGAAGTGATACCGTCGTAGATGGCTTGTAGTGAGAAGGTCGCTGCGGCAGAGATGGCAATCGCAGCCAAAACATTGTAAAGATTATGCGTGCCGCGCAGGTTGATCAGATCAGCTTTGAGGATCTTCGCCGTTTGGCCGCTGGCCTGCAAGATAAGTTTGCCCCGTTTGTAATAGGTTGAATCGTGCTTGTCGTAGGGTGGGTTAATCCCGAAGGTGAGGCGTTTCCCTTTGACCTCTGAATACAGCTCGCGCACATTGGGGTCATCACGGTTGAGGATGGCAATATCCTCAGGGGTTTGGTGGGTGAGGATATGCGCTTTGGCGGAAATGTAGTTCGACATGGTTTCATGGCGATCCAGATGATTGGGCGTCAGGTTGAGCACCGCAGCGATATGGGGCGAGCGGGTCATAATCTCGAGCTGGAAACTCGAAAGCTCCATCACCGCCAGATCACCTGGTTGCATCCTGTTCACATCCTGAATGAGCGGGTTGCCAATATTGCCACCCATCCAAACCTTGTTTTCGGGTTTTCTGATGGCGAAGTGTTTCTTGGCAATTTCGCCCACCAACGCAGTGGTAGTGGTCTTCCCTGCTGACCCTGTAATTCCGATTACCGGGCAGGGTGCAGCTTCAAGGAAAATTTGCGAGTCATTTGAAAGCGGGATATTGCGGCGGGTTGCTTCCTGCACCAGTGGCAGGCTCAATGGAACGCCGCCGGAGATGCAGACTAAGTCTGCCCCTTCAAGAATCTCGATGGGATGCGCACCTGTTACCCAGGTCACATCCAGGTCGGATAGTTCCTGTTTTGCCTCCACAAGTTGATCGTCGGATCGGCGGTCGTTGAGAACCACATGGGCACCTTTTTCTGAAAGGTAACGCGTCAACGCCAGCCCCTGACGGGCTGCTCCGATCATGATCACTTTTTTTCCAGTCCATTCATTAATCATTGTTTACACCAAAACTAAAGCGATACCAAGCATCGTAAATACCAAACTAACCAGCCAAAAGCGTTGAACTACCTGGGTCTCACTCCATCCAGTAAGTTCAAAGTGATGATGAAGCGGCGCCATTTTGAAGAACCGCTCACCTTTTGTGGCTTTGAAATATAGAATCTGAATGACCACACTCAGGGCTTCGCTGACGGGGATAACGGCGATCAGGGGGATGATCAACCATTGCCCGGACATTAATGCCACAACAGCCAGGGTCGCGCCAAGCGCCAATGAGCCTGTGTCACCCATGATCAACATGGCTGGATGGACATTGAACCATAGGAAGCCAAACAAGGCACCCATCAGTGAAAAGCAAAATCGTGCCAGGAAATGCTGCCCCTGAACGATGGCCACAAAGCCAAAGGCGGCAAAGGCTGTGGCGGCGATCAGTCCCGCCAGACCGTCCAATCCATCGGTGAAGTTGACCGCATTCGACATCCCAACGATGATAAATACCGCGATGGGGATGTAGAAAGGACCCAGATTGATCACTTCTTCGGAGGTGAACCAGATCAACTGCGGCACTTTGAGGATATCCCTGAGTGCGAAGGCGATGACAATCGCCAAGAGCACCTGCAGGAGGAACTTGGTGCGTGCCCGCATACCCAAACCGCGGCGGGGGCCGCGGATGCCTTCCCAGTCATCAATCATGCCCAAAAAGGCATAAGCCCACATGGTCACAACTGGCAGCAAGACGGATCTACCAAGAAGGTTGAAACCGAAGATGGATACTGCGTTAAACAGCACTGTCAGCAGGGTGACCGGGATGAGGAACATGATGCCGCCCATGGTGGGGATGCCTGTTTTGCCTGTATGCTGATCGGGCATGTCTTCTCGGATGATCTTGCCGATGCGCCAAGCCTTTAGCAGGCGGATGAGCGGTGTTCCCCAGATGACGGTCATCATAAAGCTGAGGCCGGTAACGGCAATGGCAACGGAGGTGTTTTCCATCAGGCACGCTCCTTGATCGCATCCAAAATTCTGTCCATACGCATGCTGTTGGATCCTTTGATCAAAACGACATCGCCTTCCTGCAAGATTCGAGCAGCGGGTCGGGATGCCTGTGTCGAATCAGGAAACCAATAGAGACATTTTTGAGAAAAACCATTTTCTAAAGCAGTCTCTGCAATTGTTTTTGAACGTTCACCAACCAGAATCAGGATGTCGGCTGATGAGGCGGCAGCATGACCAACCTTCTGGTGACCGACTCGTTCATAGCTTCCCAGTTCGAGCATATCCCCGAGAATCGCCACTCTCCGGCCCGATAGTTCTTTTAGCAGGTCGAGGGCTGCAGTTGTTGATGCGGGCGACGCATTATAGGTGTCATCGATGATGGTGATCCCGTTCGGTAAGGTCAATTGATGCATCCGTAAGTCCACCCGGGCGTTAGAGAGGGCCGATTGGATCGTTTCCCAGTCAAGCCCCTCAGTGAGGGCGACGGCTGTCGCCCTGAGGATGGTGTAAACGGAAAATTTACCTAAAAGCGGCGATGTGACCTTGTGCTGCTCGCCTTGATAAGTGAGGGTGCAGGAAATCCCATTTAATCCGTGGGATTCAATTTTGTTTGCACACAGGCCAGCCCGATGGTCAACACCATAAGTGAGGACACTTGCATGGGTTTTGTCCATCATCCAGCGCACCCAGGGGTCATCGATATTAAGCACAGCGAGCCCCTCCGGTGCCGGGGGCAGGGATTGGACAAGCTCTGATTTGCCTTTGGCGATCATTTCTTGTGACCCAGCTCGTTCTGCGTGCACCGTTCCGATGTTGGTGACCACACCAACTTGGGGTTGGGCAATTTCGCACAGGGTCTGAATCTCACCAGGGACATAAAAACCCATTTCCAACACAGCGCACTCATGCTGCGGTTCCAACTCAAGTAATGTCAGGGGTAACCCGATCTCATTGTTACGGTTCCCCGGGTTTTTAAGCACGTTATATTTATGCGCCAGCGCCTGGGCAGTTAGTTCTTTGGTCGAGGTCTTGCCGACACTGCCAGTTATGCCAATCACCCGTAATGGGTGCTTTTCCCGCCAGTATTGTGCCAATTTCTGCAGCGCAGAAAGCGTGTTCTCGACACGCAAACACATCGGCTTGGGAAGAGAGAGTGTTTTGGGATCAAAATGACCATCGCGTAAGTCAACTACATGAAGGCATTCCGACACATCCTGGTCAATGAAAGCCAGGCAAGCGCCATTGTCGAATGCAGATTGGACAAACTGATGCCCATTCACATTCTCACCCGGTAAGGCGATGAAAAGGCTGTTTTCACCTGCCTGACGCGAATCGATGACCACGCTGCTGATATGCACTTCAGGCGGGGTGACATCAAAATCGGTCAGTGCGCTAAAAATATCCTGCAGGTTGATCACAGTCTTCCTTTACTCGTTATTGGTTAAACCCATCCGGATGTCATCCGGGGGGATGTTCATCAAAACTACTAGTTTTTCTACCACATCCTTAAAAACAGGTGCGGCCACTTCGGAGCCCCATTTTGAAATGGTTGGTTTTTCGAGCCAAACATAGACGACAAATTTGGGGTCATCCGTCGGTCCCCAGCCGACAAAGGATGTGTTGGTCAATTCACTGGTGTAACCAAACTCTGTTGGGATTTCACCGGTACCTGTTTTGCCAGCCAGGCTGTACCCGCTGACCAGGGCGTTTGACGCTTCTTCTTCAAGGGCGATCCTCAGCATTTCTGTCAGAATTTGTGCAGTTTCTGCAGAAATGGGTGAGTTGATCACTTGCGGCCGGACGTTGTATTGCTGGCCATTGCTCATCACGCTGCGCACAACATGGGGTGTCATCATTCTGCCTTCATTGGCGATGGCCGTAATTGCGGTGACCATCTGAATGGGAGTGACGGCAATACCCTGACCGAAGGAATTGGTCGCCAAGTCCAGCTCGACCCACTGGTTGTTTTGGGGTAGACGCAACGGGTAGTTCGCTTCACCTGCCAGGTCAATGCCTGTGCTCCTGCCAAAGCCGAATGACTGCACATATTGATAAAAGAGGTCTGGTTTCAACAGGTCAATGGCGATATGTGCCAGACAAACATTGAGCGAATATTGCATACAACCGGTCATGTCCTGTTCGCCCCATGCGCCCCCATCCCAGTTGTAGATCGGCCAGCTATCGGCGACCCAAAATACACCCGTTGAATCGGTGTAGGTCGTTTCCAGATCTGCCACACCACTATCTAACGCAGCAGCCATTGTGATGACCTTGAAGACGGAACCCGGCTCATAGGCGGTACCGATCGCCCGGTTATAGGGCGTGATCCCGGGGAAGGTTTCCTGGTATTCCCAATAACGATTAGGATCGAAGTAGGGTGTGCTTGCCATCCCGAGGATCTCGCCGGTTTCCGGGTCGGCAACAATGATCGTTCCGCCCTCTGCATCTGACCATTCAATGGCTTCTGTGAGGGTTTCTTCAAGCATCGCCTGTATTTCTCGATCGATGGTCAGCACTAGGCTGGCGCCAGGCTCGATGTTTTCCTGTACTTCCACCAGGTATGGGTCGTTGGCAAGGTAGACTTCCTGTGATTTTCCAGTCAGCAGCCGGTTGTAGGCTTCTTCGACGCCATAGACACCCTGGGCGGTTTCTCGTGAGAAGTAGTTGTAAAACCCTAAGACATTGGCCGCCAATTCAGCCTCAGGGTAGGCACGCTGCTGCATCGGCGTCCAGACGAGGCCTTGCAGGCTGGGTTTGGCTGATTCGGTTTCTGCTCTACGTTGAGCGTAGTTCTCATTTAATCTTTCAAGTTCATCAATTTTCTCTTTGCTGACGTAACTTGATAGCACATAATACCTGTTTTCGATTTCACGTTTTTCGGTACTGGCAATGGCGTAGATATCTGCGTAGTTCAGGTCTTCAAGCAGGTTTGCAGTCGCAAATGCGATTGATTCGGGATCAATCACAGACTTCAATTCGAGACCCAGTTCATAACCGATCTGGTTGGTCGCCAAAACATGCCCGCTGCGGTCATAAATTGTTCCGCGTTCAGGGTAAATGGTTTTAGTGACGCCCTGGTAATCCTGGGCTTTGACGATTAATTCCTGTGCATAAGTGTTGTAGTTGATGCGCACCATCTGGATGACGATTGAAGCACCTAAGATGAGACAAACCGCAGCAACGATGATGTAGCGAGTGTAGAAGGGAGGTTTCATTGTTAGTTGCCTCCTTCCGTTGCTGAGCCTGAAGCACTCATCCAAATTTTCTGCACAAACCAGTCCCACAGTGAAGACCGGTATGATGAGCGGATCGAGGGGGATTCTGAAAGCACGTTGAGTCGTGGCGGGGCAAGCACCAGAGAGTCTGCAGGATTGAAGCCTGGAATTTCTAAGTAGACTGCTGTGCTGGGATCCCGGAGTTTGAAGCCCAGCTCTTCTGCTCGGGCTTTCATTTTCTCGACGGATTGTTCTTTGGCTAGGTTGGTGGTGAGGTCGGCAATTTCATTCTGGATTTCACCGATTTCGTATTCAAGGTTTTGGATGCGCCTGCCGGTGGTCGCTGCCTGCCCGCTGATGTTCAGGTACAGTCCTGCAATGGATGCAGCAAGCACGAGCCCAAGCAGAAATAGGCCAATCCATTGTATCTGGATTCGCCATGGTGCTTGTTTATAGGCTTGTAAAAAACGCTTTTTCATAATGCTAACCTTGCAACTCTTATGCCTCTGCAATTTTTTCTGCGACCCTCAGCTTAGCGCTGCTTGCCCGCGGGTTTTGCTGCACTTCTTGTTTCGTAGCCACAACCGGCTTCTTCGTGATGATCTTTAAAGAAGCCAGATGCCCGCAAGTGCAAATGGGCTGCTGCGGCGGGCAGATGCAATCTTTGCTTTCTCTTTTAAAGAACTGTTTGACAATCCGGTCTTCAAGCGAATGAAAGCTGATGACCGCAATCCTTGCACCTGGTGAAAGACATTCGAGCAATCCCTCTAGCGAGGTGCTGAGGATCTCCAGTTCCTGGTTGGTCGCAATCCGCAAGGCCTGAAACGTTCTGGTCGCCGGATGGATGTGCGAATCATAGCCTGGCACTGCGCTGCGGATCACTTCTGCAAGCGCCCGGGTCGAGTGTAATGGCCTGGCTGCGACGATGGCTCGGGCGATCCTGCGAGAATAACGTTCCTCGCCGTACCGCCAGATGATATCCGCAAGCATTTCTTCGATCAGTGTGTTTACCAGGTCTTCAGCGCTTTTTTCGCGGCTTTGGTCGAAGCGCATATCGATGGGGCCGTCCTCCATAAACGAAAACCCTCGTTCGGGTTGATCGATTTGCATAGAGGAGACACCTAGGTCAAGCAAAATGCCTTGCACTTTTTGCCACCCGAGATCTGACAAAACCGCAGGCGCCTGGCTGTAGGATGCCTGCCGAATCAGGGCTCGATCCCCAAATGGGATAAGACGCTGGCGAGCGATCTCAAGCGCTTCCGGATCCAGGTCAAGACCGAGCAGTCTGCCCTGAGGTGCTGATGCATGCAAGATGCCTTCAGCATGCCCTCCAGCACCGATTGTCCCATCCAGGTATCTTCCACCGGTCTCAGGCATTAACGCATCTAAGACGTCATGGTAAAGAACTGGTTGGTGGGGGAAACGATCGCCGGGGTTGCCGGCGGCGGCTCCCTTCCCATGAGTTTTGCCGTTCATTGCAGGGTATTTAAATCCAGGGCGCTGAATCTTGTCTCGTTCGCTTCGATATCATTCAGCGAGGTTTGCTGAGCGCGCCAGTTTTCTGGTGACCAGATTTCGAAGTATTCTCCACTGCCGACAACAATGGCGTTATCTGTGAGATTTGCAGTATCCCTCAGAAACGCCGGCAGGAGAATGCGTCCGGCGGAGTCAAACTTGATTTGCTCAGCGTTGGCAAAGAGGATACGGCGAAGCCGGCGGCTGTTTGCATCCAAATAACTGATGGACCGCACCTGGTTCGCTAAGAGCTCGAAAAGCTCGGACGGGAATGCCTGAAGGTTGCCATCGAATCCTTGAGTGACATACACCGAACCATCCAACATCTCTCGGAACTTCGAGGGGATGGTGATTCGTCCTTTTTCATCGATGGTGTGTTCGTAGCGTCCAAGGAACATCTGTTCTATCGCTCCTAATACCAATGGCGCGCCGGGGTTCCGGCGCTCCACTTTATCCCACTTATCTCCACTTTTAACCACTAGTGATTACAGTATAATGTACTCGTAGAATAAAATCAAGAGATAAAGGGGGAATTTGTCATATTTGGATTGAATTGGTCTGAAAAACAGGGGGAGGAATTTTTGTGGTTCTTAAACACTTTCTGATCGATCTTGTCAAAGCAGCAACACAAAATATTGTCTAAGCAGAGGCGGTCATTCATTGCATCTCAATTGACGATTATACCTGATACGAATTAAATGCAAGTCATATTCCTAAAATCGATTTTTGCTGGTAAGATCAAACCCTGATGTTTAGTGGATGAGTTGAAAAAGTTGATAGGATGCCCGTGTTTACTTAATATGTAACAAGGTGCAAATAATCCGTAAAAACCAGTTGACTTTTAAGATTGAAAACATTATAATGATGTTCCTTGCCCCGGCAGGAAGATTGCGCTGGGGTAAAATTGTGTAACCCAACTTTCCCGATCCCTGGCGGTGACACGCGAGCGAGATTGGCTAAGTGAAGATTGGAGAAAAAAATGAAATTTGTAATTGTCGAACAAGGCGGCAAGCAATACCGTGCTGCTGAAGGTGGGACGATCGAGGTCGATCGTTTGCCCAACGAGGTGGGTGAGGCTTTATCCCTGGAAGATGTCCTCTTAGCTGTTGATGACGATCAGGTTGTCGTTGGCACCCCGACTATTTCGGGTGCAAAAGTCCAGGCGAAAGTACTTGACCACTTTAAAGGACGCAAGATTTTGGTCTTCAAATATCGACCGAAGCAGCGTTATCGGGTAAAATCCGGACATCGTCAGCAATATACACGTTTGCTGATCGAATCGATTGAAATGGAGTAGGCATTATGGCACATAAAAAAGGCGGCGGCGCATCGCGTAACGGTCGTGATAGCAAAGCAAAACGACTTGGAATTAAGAAATATGGTGGTGAATTCGTAATCAGCGGGAATATCCTTGTCCGTCAACGCGGCACCAAGATACATCCTGGTTGGAATGTTGGTATGGGCAAAGATCACACGCTTTTTGCCACGACGGAAGGTCTCGTCCATTTTGAGACTATGCCTGGCGGACGCAAAAAGGTGCATGTCGTTACCATTCCTGAAGACGAAAATTAGTACGTATTCACTTTTGAAAGGATTGTGACGATATTATGAAAAAAGAAATACATCCCGAATATTATCCGGAAGCGACAGTGATCTGCGGATCCTGTGGGAATACCTGGACAACCGGGTCAACCCAGAAGGAAATCCGCACTGAGGTTTGTTCCAACTGTCATCCATTTTATACTGGCCAGCAGCAGCGCATCCTGGACCGTGAAGGTCAGGTGGATCGCTTCTATAAACGACTGCAAGCCCGACAAGAGTACATTGAAGATCAGCAGGCTAAAGAGGAAGAAAAAGTTTCCCCCGACCGCCCGATCGAGGTACTTGAAATGGGCACACGCGTTGACAATGTTCTGCAAGAAGCAGGCATCAACACGATTGCTGATGTTTTGGAACGGCTTGAGGGCGGCGAAAAAGCCATGCTCGATATCAGCGGTTTCGGTAGGAAGTCGTTAATTGACCTGAAAAAGGCATTACGGCAACAGGGTTATAAAATCCCTGAAGCGGCTGAAGAAATCACCGTATAATTTAATAATTGAAATAAAAAATCCGGTAAACTTAACAGGCAGATCAATACCATCTGCCTGTTATTTTTTTATCATCCAGGAGAATTATATGAAACATGATGTGGGTTCAGTTGAAGTAATTTGCGGTTCGATGTTCTGCGGTAAGACGGAGGAATTGATCCGCCGCTTACGCCGGGCGAGGATCGCTAAACAAAAAGTTCAGGTCTTCAAGCCGATGATTGACAATCGCTACAATCACAGCAAGGTGACATCGCATTCAGGGATTGATGTGGATGCATTACCTGTTCAGACCTCAGAGGAAATTCTGGCGGCATTGGATGCGGACACGACGGTGGTCGGTGTGGATGAGGTTCAATTCTTTGATGATGGCATTGTGGAAGTTGTTGAGCAGCTTGCTGAACAGGGTAAGCGTGTGATTGTCACCGGGTTGGATATGGATTTTCGAGGTGAACCCTTTGGATGTATGCCGCAATTAATAGCCAGGGCGGAACGCGTCGAGAAACTCCAGGCGATCTGTATGGTTTGCGGCGAGGCTGCCAGCCGGACACAGCGGCTCGTGGATGGAAAACCCGCACATTATAACGAACCCATTGTTGTGGTAGGCGCGCAAGAAATGTACGAGGCGCGCTGCCGGCAGCACCATGAAGTGCCGCGTGATTGAGTGAACAGGAGTTTTATGCAAGATTATCATTCCTTTTTATCTGAAGTATTGATCTCCGAAGACGTGTTAAAATCTCGCATCCGTGAACTTGGTGATGAGATCAGCCGGGATTATGCCGGCAAAGAGATTTTGGCGATCTGCATCTTACGCGGAGGCGTGATGTTTCTCACAGATCTTATCCGCCATATCAAACCCCTGGTCGCGATTGACTTCATGGGCGTCTCTTCTTATGGAGTGGGCTCGCGCAGCTCGGATGGACAGGTGCGGATCACGTTGGATCTGACAACCAGCATCGCCGGAAAACATGTGTTGATCGTGGAGGACATCATTGACAGCGGCAATACCCTTGCTTCAGTGATTGAGATGCTGCGCACCCGCAACCCTGCGAGCCTTGAGGTCTGCACGTTGTTGAATAAGTTTTCCCGACGTGAAGTGCCGGTTGACATCAAGTATTGCGGATTTGATATCCCGGATAAGTTTGTCTTCGGGTATGGCCTGGATATGGATGAATACTACAGGAATTTACCCTTCATCGGCGTTGTAGACCTGGAAAAATATGAGGATAACGCTTAATCCAGAGATCAGAGATTTGCTAAACCTGGTCAGGTTGGAGGTTGATGCCGATCAGGATCTATTTGTTGTGGGCGGTGCCATCCGCGATGGCCTGCTTGAGCGTGATGTTCACGATCTGGATTTTGTGATGCCACAGAACCCAACGCCGCTGGCAAGAAAGCTTGCTATAAGGCTGGGGGTGAATTTTTATGTGCTGGATGATGAACGGCATACCGCCCGGGTGTTATATTATTTGCCGGATGGGAGGACATCACCGCTGGATTTTGTACAGTTCACCGGGGAGGATTTGGAGCAGGATCTGCGCAACCGGGATTTTACGGTCAACGCGATGGCTGTTTCGATTCACGATTTAGATAGCCTGATCGATCCGCTCGGCGGACGAGAAGACCTTGCCGCAGGTCTCATCCGCCCTTGCAGTGCGCATGCCCTGCTGGATGACCCGGTACGTGTTTTGCGCGGGGTGCGTTTGGCACAGCAGTTTGATTTTCAATACGTTGAAAATCTGCCGGCAATGATGCGGGAAGCCAGCGCTCACTTGACCGAAACCTCTTATGAACGCCAGCGGGATGAGTTCTTTAAGATTTTGGAAGGACCTCGACCTGCAGACGGGATGGGTGATTGCCAACAGTTTGATATTTTTGCAACGATGATCCCCTGTTTGCAAGATCAGTTGTTGATCCCAGCATCATCACCTCACGAACTGCCATTGTTTGATCATACGCTTGAGGTTGTTCGTCATTATGCGTTTATGCTTGACAACCTTACCTCAGCCGGGCAAGAGAATGAGTATTCTCCCTGGTGGCTGGAGAAATTGATCACGGACCTCGGGGTATTTGCTGATCGGCTTTTGGATTACCACCAGGAGGAGATCACCCTAGGACGTTCGAAGCGGGGATTGGCTTTGTTAGGTGCTTTACTGCATGATGCTGGCAAACCAAGCACGATGGAAATGGGTGATGACGGAAACTTGCATTATTATGGCCATGCACAGATTGGCTCTGATCTGGCATATCACACAGCAAAGCGGCTGCAATTATCCAACGCGGAATCTGATTGGATTCACACCCTGGTGGAGAATCACATGCAGTTGATCCCCATGGCCAGAGCTGAGACGCCGCCCGATCGGCGAGCGGTCTATCATTTTTTTGACCAAGTGGGAGAGGTCGGTGTGGCGATTGCCCTGCATTACCTGGCGGATACGCTGGCAACCTATCAGGATCAACTGACGCAACACAAATGGGCGAAAACCACACAAACCGTCAGAAGGCTGCTTGAGGGCTGGTTTGACGAGCATCAAACGGTTATCTTTCCAACGCTTTTACTGGATGGTGATGATTTGCAAAGGAAGTTCGGGCTGCGGCCGGGCGAGCGCATCGGGCAATTATTGCGTTTGTTAAAGGAAGCGCAGGCCAGCGGCGAGGTTGAAACCCAGGAAGCAGCGATCTCATTTATTAAATCTCGCCTTTAAGCAACTGACCAGGAAGGACTTTTCGGATGAAAACGAAGATCAACGGTATTGATTTTGGATATGACATCACCGGGCAGCAGGGCCAACCCATTGTGTTAATCCATGGGTTAGGTTTGAACCGGAGCATTTGGCATGAGGTCGCTGCGAAGCACCTGGCAAATCACCGGGTGATCTTGCCGGATGTGCGCGGCCACGGCGAGAGTGATGCGCCTGCCGGACCTTACACGATGACTTTACTGGCAGAGGATATCTTGCGTCTGTTGGATTTTTTCGGCATCGATAAGGCGATTGTTTGCGGACATTCCTTAGGCGGCTATATTGCGCTGGCGTTTGCAGACCGGTTCCCGGATCGATTGGCCGGGTTGGGATTGATTGCCACCCACTCCCGGGCGGATTCAAAGGAGAAACAGGTAAGCCGTTATCAGACGGCTGAGATGATCCAGAAAGATGGCAGCAAAGTGTTAGCCGATTCCCTTGCGCCGAAACTGTCTTATGATCAGGATATTATCCAAAAATCGCATGCAATCATCGCTCAAACCCCGCCAGAGGGATTGATCGGCGTATTACTCGGTATGGCTCAACGCCCTGACCGCACGGCGCTGTTAGCGAAAGTTAGCTTGCCCTCATTGGTTGTGGCGGGAGAAGATGACCAGATCGTTGATTTGGAAGCCGATGCTGAAATGGCAGACCGCCTGCCTGATTCTCAATTACTCACCATCCCGGGTTCGGGACATATGCCCATGTTGGAAGCGCCGGATGTGCTGGGAGGCGGGTTGTTAGAACTGATCCATCGAGTAGAGAAAACTACGAAATGAGGGTCAGTGTTCTAAAAATCACTAATGCAGTGTTTGGAAGATTTATGTTATTACCCTTTGAACAATGAAAAAATGAGGACTGTCCCTATGCTGGAAAACATCTTTGCCCGTCGAAGTATTCGCCGTTATCAGGATAAACCCGTAGAAAAAGAGAAATTTGAGCTGCTCCTGCAGGCAGCCATGGCTGCACCTTCAGCCATGAACTTTAAACCCTGGGAGTTTGTGGTAGTAACTGATCCAATACGATTGGATGAAATCCGCAATGCGTTAACTTTCGGTAACCACAACGCTCCCGCTGCGATTGCTGTATGCGGGAATCTCTCTTTTTTTAAGAACTTGAAAGTTTCTCAGTTTTGGGTACAAGATTGCAGTGCGGCAACGGAAAATATTTTGTTGGCTGCTGTTGAGTTGGGATTGGGAACGGTCTGGTTGGGCGTTCACCCGATTCACAATTACACGAAACGCATTTCAGGGATTTTAAACCTCCCCCCTCATGTCAAACCGTTGAACGTGATCTTTGTGGGTTACCCGGCAGAAGAAAAACCGGCCCGCACGCAATATTCGCCGGACCGAGTTCACTGGGAAACCTTTGATTGATATTGTGATAGCCCCGGCGTAATTAGTGTTCTAATTCCTTTTGGTACTTGATCAGCAATTCCGTTTCACGGGCGATATCGATGCCAACTTTTAGCTTTTTTACTGGTGGTCGGGTTTTGATCCAGTCTAATGTATCGCTGACGGTCTTGGAAAGGGGTCGGAAGGTGAGACCGGCTTTAAGGGCTTTGTCGATATTGATGTTGTAAAAACCGGAAAATGATGGATCGGTCGAAGGGATCCAGAGCGGCAAATCTGTCCATGGCTTAACGCCCTCATTCAGCAAGAAGGGTTCATCTGCCCAAACAAAGGACGATTCAGACAGGGACGCCTCACGACAGGCAACCAGCAGTGATCCAAAATTGGCGGGTTTTTTAGGCCCAGTGACGTTATAAACTCCCTCGTTCTTTTTTTCGATCATACGGACAATAAATTCTGCCAAATCACGCACATCAATGAATTGCAGGTTGGAGCTGGGAGGTGCAGGCGCAAGCACTTTCCCCCCAAGCGAGATGCGCCAGGGCCAATAGGTGAAACGGTCGGTAGGGTCGTTGGGCCCAACGATCAACCCTGGTCGGATCACCAGCACCTTTCCCTCAAAATGTTGTTGGATCTCATATTCGCAAAGTGCTTTTAATGGCCCATAGGAATCCCCGGTATAGTCTTCATCATTGGGATCTTCCAACTGAGCCAGGTGATAATCCTCAGAGATATCCGGTGAGGCATAATCTCGATAGACGGAAACAGAAGAAATAAAAACATACTGGTCGCATTTGCCCGAAAGCATCGCAGCGGATTTCTTAACAACTCTGGGAACGAAACCGCTGGTGTCAATTACGGCATCCCATTTTCTGCGTTTGAGTGCGGACAAATCATCTTCCCTGTCACCGATCAGATTGGTGACTTTTGGAAACAGTTCGGGATTGGTTTGACCGCGGTTGAAAAGTATGGGGGTATGACCTGCCTCAAGGATCGCTTCGACGAGGGCAATGCCCAGAAATCTTTTTCCACCTAAGATTAATATTTTCATTTTCACCTCTTCACGCATCGCAATTTATTAATTTTGACTTGTTACCGCCGTGAAACATCGCGCAAACGGTAAGCAGCGCTCATCTCAAGTTCAGAGATCAGTTTGACCTGGCTTGAAAGGCGTTTAAATAGTTGGAAGGTTTCATAAGAATTGAGCGGGAAATTTGCGTTGATCTTTTTTCCCAGTACCGATAGGTCGTTGATCATTTTTACATAGCTGTCTGTGTCGTGTTTTTGGTAAGCATGGTATTTTTTGGTCAGCAGGTTTTTCACACGATCAAACGCAGGGATTTTAGATGGCAGGGCATTCTCAGCCAGGCTCGCCCAGTGGTTGGAAAGCTGAAGGTATTGCCCTGCAATGGCATTCAGCGCGGGGTTGTTAAGCACACCGGCCGCTTCATGTAAGAAGTCGGCATAAATCTTACGCAGCGCAAACCCACCGGTCCCGTTGAGTTTGATCGATTCGTAAAGGGTGCACAATGTCGGGAACAGCCCCTTCTGCTCTTTAAATAATTGCGGCCACCCCAAACGGTTTTGACGGTCAACCAATTGCTGAGCCCAGGTTTCGAGGTTGCTGATGCCGATGGTTTTCAACGGGCGGGTAAGCTGTGTGGCACAATCCTGGATCCCCTGGATGATCGCCTCGCGCAGTTCCAGCGGGGTGAGGTCCTTTGATTCATGATAGACCATCGTCAAGAAGTTGTTCTGGCTGAGGTTTTCCCTGGCTTCTGTAAAGATTTTTTCCCTGACAATATAAGGTTGCGTGCTCATATCATCAATGTAAAGGCGCCATAATCGCCCATCCCGTGCATAAACCGTCACCGGGTGGTTAATATAACCTTTCATTGATTCTGGCAGATGGTGATAGGGTAAAAACGCTTTATCGACCCAAACAATCGCTAATTTGTTCTGTTTGAGTGTTTCCTGGAGGGCGGTTTGCGCGGTGTTTGATTCTTCAAATTCATAAAAGTCAACGGAAATCATCAACCGTTCGGCAATATTTTCTAAAAAGACCTGCGTGTTGTTCCACTGATTACGAAAACCCAATACGAGCATGGGATTTGGCAGGTGTTTGAATTGAAACAGGATATAACCGGTGTCAAGACCGCCCCCAATCCCTAACAGCATCGCTTCAGAATAGGGCTTTTCGGATACAGGGTCCAAAACGCCTTTTTGCCTTAAGATCCTGGCAAGCGCTGCCGTTGGCGGGTGAATTCCAGCTGGACCTTCTGGGAATTCGATTTTCATAATTACCTTTCAAGTTTGAGATGCAGTCCTGGGCTAGATTGCCCCAATGGTGGTTGAGCGAAATCCGTCAAAATTTTTATCCTGTTAATAATTATACAATATGCCGCAAATGAATCAGGCCTGATTTTCATGGGATATCTATTTGGTATTTGGCGATCTCTTTCTGGTGGTCAAGAAGATACCTTTGAGATGGCTGTTTCTTGGGGCGGCCCGTTCTGCTTTTTTCAGGGTTGAATCCAGACTGCATTGATATTTCGGTAATCACCAAAGAAGTTCGACATGAGCAACTGGTGACTGGCAGCAGTTGTGAGTTCGTAATGGTAGAGGTGCCTGGCTGTGCGGTATAAAAATCCCGATGAGTCCGGCAGCCACAGGATCTCAAGAGGATCTCCAGCGAGATTGAGCTCTTGGCGGTTTTTCAGCGCGCCATTCAACAAGGTGGCATCGCCATTTCGGTTTATAAGAACAACCCTCTCTCGGCTTGGGGATTGGGCAAAGATGAAAATCGGTAGTCCGAATGGCGTTTGGGATAGCTCGGCGCCTTCAATCAAGATGCTGTGCTGCTCACAATTTAAAAGGATGCGCTGCGCATCAAAGGAAGCAGTCATAGTGCACCGGCCGTCGATTTGTTGTGAGGAAACAACTTGTCCATCGAAGGTGCGCACCATTAGCGTGGTGGTAAGATTTTGTGGGTCCTTGTGGATTGATAACATATGCGAACTGAAGGCGTATACACCCGCAAAATCTCCCGGCATGATCAAGGTGGTATTTAAATCCTGCCTGTTGATCACCGAGAAATCTTGCCCACCCACGAGTTCCCGCTGGTGAATGATCCCGATGTAGTCGTTAGTGAACCAGAAGATTGATGCGTTTTGGACTGTAGTGGGCAGTGGGATGGGGGCGATTGTCCCATCATCAAGATTGACCAGATAATAGCGGTCATCCTGCCAAACGCCAGGGTCGAAGACATACCCCTTCTTCAGCAGGATCGTTTCGCCGTCTGGCGCAAGCCAGTAATCCTCAACCAGCCCGGGCAGGTCTTCAAGCTGCGTGGTCTGCCCGGAATCGATATTGCTGAGGCATAGGTGGGTGCTGTCTTCGGTAACCCTGCTCACCATCAGCAGGTGATGGTTGCTGGCATGCCAGCGGATGTTCGTGATTGAGGCATTGAACGCTGTCTCTATCGCCTGAAGCAAGCCTTCATCTGAATAATCGTGCATGATCACTTCTTGTGCCACTTGCTGAGCTGCTGTTTCAGGCGAGAATGGGTCAATATCGGGTTGCAGGTCATTCAGAGGTTGGGTTTGACCGGTTTTGAGTGAATAAATGTAAGGTCCAATTGCGCTGTCTGAAATGAGCAGATTTAACCCACCCGGTGAAAGGCTGCTGTGCAGATTGATTTGCGGACTTCCGTCCGGAAAGATAAGCGGTGTGGTGGTTTTGGATTTGATGTCAATGAAATTATAAGCGTCCACATCGGATTGAACCAGCAGCAGAGGACCTTCGGACACTGGCAAAGTAGATTGGGTGGGGTTGGGCATGATATCAGCGGTTTTTGTGCTTACTGGGGTTACCGGGGTAGTTGAGGCGATTGGCCAACAGGCAGGGATTAGTAACATCAGGACAACTGTGAAAAGGAATATGCTGATGGGGTATCTTCTCGGAAAATGTTGAATATGGTAGGTGTCATTATTTTTTAGGACAGGCATTTTTCCAACCGAATTTCATCTCGCAGAGGGATTTGAAGCTCCCCGATTTTCGGGATTGAGGGTTTGAGTTTTCGGGATTGATTAACTTGCCCTGGGTAAAGAGCCGCCAGATGGAACCCCCGCCGTTGATAAAACCCCAGGGCGTGTAAATTGTCGTTGGTGGTGATCACGCTGAGCAGATTGCAGTTGTTGGCTTTAGCGAAGGCTTCAAGTTCTGAAATTAAAGCTGTCCCGACCCCTTTCCCTTCGCGTAAACTGGCAAGTGTGATGATTTCGCAATCACCCTCTTGTATTTCATAATGAAGAAATCCTGCGAGTTCACCGTCAAGAGTTGCCTTCAGACCAGACAATTCATCAACCTGATAGGCATCACCGTGAACCACGATAAAATCATCCCCCCATAGCTCTCGGATATGAGAAAAAATCGCCGTTTGATCTTCTTGAGTGATCTCTTCAATAAATAATGCCATATCAGTTTCTCCTGAGAGTTATTATAACGACTATTGTGTCGAATTTTGTTATTGAAGGGAGCATATTCTTTTATCTGAAATTGTGTGAGAATATCGTATGCTTTTCATCTCATGGGATGATACAATCTCTCACGCTGATTTCGTTTTGCGGTAAGATTAATTGATAACCAATTATTAACCCCCCGGGCACTTAAATTTTTGGGAATCTTAACAGCGCGTGGTAGAATTATTTGCTTGAGAGCAAAAACACGCGACCCGCGTTTAATAATCATTAGCAACTTAATTAGGAGGCAGAATGTCAGAAAAAAAATGGGTTTATTTATTCAACGAAGTTGATAAGGCCGAGGAATACGCTGGCGATTGGGATAGCGTACGCGGCCTTCTCGGCGGAAAAGGCGCGAACCTGGCAGAGATGTCACGCATTGGCGTCCCCGTCCCCCCTGGATTTACAATTACCACTGAAGCTTGTATCGCTTATCAGGATGATCGATCTTTCCCCGAAGGGATGTGGGATCAGGCTTTAGATGCACTTAAGGCTGTTGAAGCACAAACCGACAAGAAATTTGGCGATCCATCCAATCCGCTGCTGGTATCATGCCGTTCGGGCGCGAAAATGTCCATGCCAGGCATGATGGATACCGTTCTCAACCTTGGTTTGAACGATGAAACCGCAGAAGGTATGGTCAAATTGACCGAGAACGAGCGCTTTGTGTACGACTCCTATCGTCGGTTGATCCAGATGTTTGGGTCCGTTGTTTTGGGTATTGCCGACGAAGCGTTTGAAGGTAAATTGGAAAGTTTTAAAGAGGAAAAAGGCGCTGAGAACGATACGGATCTCGATGCAGATGACCTGAAAGAACTGACGGAAAAATTCAAGGCTGTTGTCAAGAAAGAAATGGGCTTTGACTTCCCGCAGGATCCCGTCAAACAATTGGAATTAGCGACCAAAGCCGTCTTCAATTCATGGAACGCGAAACGCGCTATTGACTACCGCCGCCGCGCCAATATCCCAGACGATTTGGGAACGGCCGTCAATATCGTCACGATGGTCTTTGGTAACATGGGTTGGGACTCTGGCACAGGCGTTGCCTTCACCCGCAACCCCGCCACAGGTGAAAAGAAGTTGTTCGGTGAATATCTGATGAACGCCCAGGGTGAGGATGTTGTGGCAGGTATCCGCAACACCAAACCGATCAGCGAAATGCAAGAAGAATCCCCTGAGGTGTTTGAGCAATTTATGGAAATTACCCAAAGGCTCGAAAAGCACTATAAGGACATGCAGGACGTCGAGTTCACCATTGAGAATGGCAGACTGTGGATGCTCCAGACCCGCAACGGCAAGCGCACAGCCCGTGCCTCGATCATCATCGCTTATGATATGGCGAATGAAGGCTTGATTGACAAAGAAACCGCAATCATGCGCGTTGAACCCGAACAGGTTAACCAGATGCTGCACCCGCAATTTGATGCAGACACCATCCAGGCTGCCCGTGATGGCAAAAAACTTTTTGCCACTGGCGTGAATGCCTCCCCTGGTGCTGCGGTTGGCCAGGTTTACTTCGACGCTGACACTGCAGAACGCATGGCTGTTGAAGAAGGCCAGGATGTGATCATGGTGCGCCCCTTCACCAAGCCGGATGACGTGCATGGTATGCTGGCTTCCAAAGGCATTCTGACCAGCGAGGGCGGTGCGACCTCCCACGCAGCCGTGGTTGCCCGTCAATTTGGCGTGCCCTGTATTGTTGGCGCTTCAATGATGGCAATTGACGCTGAAAAACGCCAGATGCGAGCCGGTAACACCATTGTCAAAGAAGGTGAGTGGATTTCACTGGATGGTGGGACAGGTGAGGCATTTGTCGGTAAGTTGGAACTGACCACACCTGATCTTGAAGAGCAGAAAGAACTGATGAGCTTGCTTTCATGGGCGGACGACATTGCCCGACTGCAGGTTTGGGCTAACGCCGACTACCCGGCGGATGCACGACGAGCACGCACCTTTGGTGCCAAGGGCATCGGCCTTTGCCGGACAGAGCATATGTTCTTCGAAGAAGAACGGCTGCCTTTTGTGCAGGATATGATCCTGAACGCTGAAGAAGCCCAAAAATTGATCAACAACGTTGAACGTTTGGAAAACTTCATCAAAACTGGCAAGATTGACGGTCAGACGATGCGTGAAGAGGCTCGAGCAGAAGTTGAAGCAGATCTTGCTGAAGCAAAAGCCAAACTTGAGTCTTCAAAGGCTGTTAAAGTCTACAAGAATTCACTCGAGAAATTACTCCCTTCCCAGCGTGATGACTTCTATGGTTTGTTCGAGGCGATGGACGGCTACCCCGTAATCATCCGCCTGATTGACCCGCCATTGCATGAGTTCTTACCCTCACAGGAAGAACTGCTGGTTGAGGTGACCGAGATGCGCACCAAAGGCGAGACCGAAGGATTGGAAGAAAAGGAAATGCTGCTGGATGCTGTCAACAAGCTGCATGAAAGCAACCCCATGATGGGGCTGCGCGGCATCCGTCTGGGCATTGTCTACCCCGACATCATGCGCATGCAGGTGCGGGCGATCTTCGAGGCCGCCAGCGATGCCACCAATAATGGTATCAATGCCAAGCCTGAGATCATGATCCCCCTAACTGGCCACATCAATGAGCTCAAATATGTTCAACCTGAACTTGAAGCGATTGCCAAAAAAGTAATGGAAGAAAAGGGCGTGCAATTTGATTATAAATTCGGCACGATGATCGAGATTCCCCGAGCCGCATTAACAGCAGGCGAGATCGCTGAAGTAGCTGAATTCTTCTCGTTTGGCACCAACGACCTGACCCAGATGACATTTGGTTATAGTCGGGATGATGCTGAACGCAACTTCCTGATCAACTATGTTGATGAAGGCATTCTGCCTCAGAACCCCTTCCAGGTGCTGGATCGCAAAGGCGTTGGCCGCTTGATGGATATTGCCGTCAGCGAAGGCCGCAAAGTGCGCCCCGACCTTGAGGTTGGTATCTGCGGTGAGCACGGTGGTGAGCCAAGCTCAATTGAGTTCTGCCACCTGGTTGGCAACAACTACGTTAGCTGTTCACCGTTCCGCGTGCCGGTAGCCCGATTGGCTGCTGCGCAGGCAAAGATCAATAACGACTGATCAGACGACAAAAATCACAAATCCCCAACGAAATCTCGCTGGGGATTTTTTATGTCAATTCTTAAGCCGCACAGATAATTACTGTGAACAAACTGGCATCAGGATAGGACAATGCTGGTATACTTTGATTGTATTAATTAATAATTGATGGATGATTAAATTATTCGTATAAACCCCGTTTTATCCATGGAGGAATTTAGCGTATGGACAAAAATGAACATCTAAAACTTTATCAGGAAATGGTCATTATCCGCCGGCTGGAAGAAAGTGCCGCTGAATTATATCAGCAAGGCAAGATCGGCGGATTTTTGCACTTATATATCGGGCAAGAAGCGGTCTGCACCGGCATTGGATCTGTCCGTCAACCGCAAGACCGCATCATCACAGCCTACCGGGATCATGGCTGGGCGATCAGCGCTGGCATTGACCCGAAAATTGTGATGGCAGAGCTGCTCGGCAAAGTTGACGGCTGCTCTAAGGGAAAGGGTGGTTCGATGCATATGGCCGATACCGAGCTTAATTTCTGGGGCGGTCATGCGATTGTGGGCGCTCACATCCCGATTGCTGCCGGCTTAGCGCTGGGGGATGTATACCAGGGCAACGAGGACGCCATTACCATCTGCATGTTTGGCGATGGCGCAACCAATATTGGGTTCTTTCACGAAGGCTTAAACCTGAGCAAGGTTTGGAATCTGCCGGTATTGTGGGTCTGTGAAAACAACCAGTACGGCATGGGCACTGCAGTCAAGCGTGCTTCGGCCGTTTCCGATATCCGCCAAAAGGCTGAAGGGTATGGCATGGCCAACGATCAAATTGACGGCATGGACTTGATGAACGTGCGCGAGAAGGTCTCCAAGGTCATGGATCAGATCCGTAAAGAGGGCGGCCCTTATTTGTTGGAAATTATGACTTACCGCTATCGCGGTCACTCCATGGGCGATCCGGAACGGTATCGGGAAAAGGACGAGGTTAAGAAGTGGGAGGATGAAGATCCGATCGGCGTCTTCCGCAAGTATCTGATTGATGAAAAGATTGCTACCGATGCTGAGCTTGATGAGCAAGATCAGGAAGCAGAAGCAATCGTTGAGGATGCCGTGAATTTTGCCGAGTCCAGTCCAAACCCGGCGCCGGAAACGCTGTTTGATGATATCTATGTTGAACCCACACCCATCGAATACCGCGGTTATGAAATGGCACAGAAAAGCGAGGAGAACTAAAATGGCACGGATGACCATGCGAGAAGCAATATCAAGAGCGCTCTGGGAAGAAATGGAGCGCGATGACACCGTCTTTATTCAAGGTGAAGAGGTTGGCGTGTGGGGCGGCACCTATGCCGTCACAAAAGGTTTTCTGGACCATTTCGGTGAAAAGCGTGTGCGCGATACACCTATTGCTGAAGCCGCCATCATTGGCAGTGCCATAGGCGCGGCGATGACTGGCCTACGCCCGGTTGCAGAGTTGATGACCATCAACTTCGCTTTTGTGGCAATGGATCATATTGTCAACGAGGCTGCCAAATTGCATTATATGTTTGGGGGTCAGTTCAAGCTGCCGCTTGTGATCCGTACTACCAGCGGCGGCGGCCGTCAGTTAGCCGCGACCCACTCTCAAACGCCGGATGCCATCTTTGCGCATTTCCCGGGGTTGAAAGTTGTCTCACCAGGCACGCCAGCCGACGCTAAGGGGCTGCTGAAGAGCGCAATCCGCAGTGATGACCCGGTGTTGTTCATTGAAAACGCCACACTATATCAGACCCGCGGTGAAGTGCCCGAAGGCGAGGATGTGCTGGAAGAACTGGGTAAATCCAAGGTGCAGCGCGAGGGTGATGATGTGACCATTGTGGCTTATTCCAAAATGGTGCAGGCAGCGCTTGAGGCGGCTGATATGCTGGCTGAAGATGGCATTGAAGCGGAAGTGGTAGACTTGCGCTCTTTGCGTCCGCTGGATATGGGGCCGGTGATCAAGTCTTTCAAACGCACCAACCGGGCTGTGGTTGCAGAAGAAGGTTGGCGTTCTTACGGGGTAGGCTCTGAAGTTGCCGCCCGGATTTATGAATTGGCTTTTGATTATGTGGATGCGCCAGTGAAGCGAGTGGCGCAGGCGGAAGTGCCCCTGCCATATAATGCTGATCTTGAGCAGTTGGCACTGCCGCAGACTGAAGATATTTATCACGCTGCGAAGGAGGTTGTCTATGGCTGAGTTGGTGACCATGCCCAAATTGGGCTTTGATATGGCTGAAGGGACCCTTGTGCGCTGGGTGAAAGCCGAGGGTGAAAGTGTTAAGAAAGGCGATGTGATCGCCGAGATCGAAACCGATAAAGCAACGGTCGAGGTTGAATCCACTCACGGCGGGGTAATGTTCAGGCATGTTGTGGAAGAGGAAACAACCCTGCCCGTAAACGCCCCGATTGCTGTGATCGCAGATGAAGGTGAAGAACCCTCAGAAGATGAAATTGAGTCCCTGGTTTCTGCGGCTGGAGGTAAACCTAAAAAGAATAAGGCTGAGGGCGCTAAAGACGAAAAAGAACCAAAAGACAAACCCGAAGCGAAAGCTAAGAAGGAATCCGAGCCCGTTGAACCTGCAGAAAAAGAAGAAGAAGCTGGCGTGACGCCTGCAGGCGGTGTCCGCTCTTCGCCATTAGCACGCCGAATGGCTGAAGATAAAGATATCAATTTAAAGAAGGTGGAAGGCAGCGGCCCGCGCGGGCGGATCGTCAAACAGGATATTGAAGAATATTTGGAGACCATGCGTGAAGAAGGCCGGGGAGAAGAGGCAGAAGCCGTCGGCAAGGCGCTGCAACCCGTCGCAGGTTTTGCCCCAGGTGAGGTGCCCGAAGATGAGGTGCTCGAAATGAGCCGCCTGCGCCAGGCGATCGGCCGCCGCATGCAGGATTCCAATCAGAACTTCCCGCACTTTTATCTGACGCGCAGTTACCGCACCGGTGCGTTGATGTCACTTCGCAAAGAACTTAATCAGCTCTTGCCCGAGACCGATAAGCTCTCGGTGAATGACTTCATCATCAAGGCTGTTGCTTTAGCGCTGCGCCAATATCCCAACCTGAATGCCTCGATTGAGGATGATAAGCGCATCCGACGCCATGGTCATGTGAATATCGGTGTGGCTGTGGCTGTGGAGGGTGGCTTGATGACGGTGGTGGTCAGTGATGCTGACCAGAAGCCATTACGCCTAATCGCTCGAGAAGTGCGCGATATGGCCGGCCGGGCGCGAGATGGCAAGGTAAAAAACGAGGATATCCAGGGGTCGACATTCTCGATCAGCAACCTGGGGATGTTTGAGATTGACGACTTTGCGGCCATCATCAATCCACCTGAAGCTGCCATTTTGGCAGTTGGTGTGGTGCAGAAGGTGCCGGTGGTTGAAGGCGGCGAGTTGAAGATCGGTTCACGGATGAAAGCTACCATTTCTGCTGACCACCGCGTGACCGATGGCGCAGAAGCCGCCGGATTCATGCAGGTGCTGGCGAATTATCTTGAGGAGCCGATGCGGTTATTAATCTAAGAAAGTTGTTTGGATGAATGGTCAGCTCACAGTTTTCTAAAACTGTGAGCTGATTTTGATTCCCATACTAAGTGAAATTTTATGATTTTCAAGATAATAAGCCTGCTATAATTGGCTTGTCAGGACAGATAAGTATATCTTTAATTAATCATCAGCGGAGGAAAAATTTCATGAAACATCGTGAGCGTACTTTTAAAGGTGTACGTGATTTGACCATCTTTCATCAAGTTTGGATACCGGACGGGGATATCAAAGGAAGCATTCTGATTGTGCACGGTTTGGGTGAACATTGTGGGCGTTATTTGAATGTCGTCAACCATCTGGTCCCAAAAGGGTATGCGGTTTATGGTTTTGATCTGCCAGGTCATGGTAAGTCGGATGGTGAGCGGGAATTTGTGAGAGCGTTTGAGGAGTATACCCGGACTGTGACCGCTGTTTTCGACATTGTTAAAGCAGAACAGCCTGGTAAACCCTTGTTTTTGCTGGGACACAGCATGGGTGGATTAATTGCCTGTCGCTACCTGTTGGATCACTCTGCTGATTTCCAAGGTGCAGTCATTTCTGCTCCTGGCATTCTGATCCCCGATTTTGTTACCAAGTTTACAGTGTTTGTAGGGAAGTTATTGTCAATTATCGCACCTAAAGTTGGCTTGATTGAGCTGGATGCAAATGCTGTCTCACGGGACCCTGAGGTAGTGCAAGCTTATGTTAATGATCCATTGGTCTTCCATGGCAAGACTACTGCACGGTTGAGTGCTGAAAGTCTTCAAGCAATGATTAAGGTTAACGAAGACATGGAACAAATCACGGCCCCGTTGATCATCCTTCACGGTCGGGAGGATAAGTTGGCCAATCCCAAAGCCTCACAGACGCTCTTTGATCGGGCGAGTTCATCGGATAAGACCCTCAAGATCTATGATGGCTTGCATCATGAGGTCTTCAATGAGCCTGAGCACGAGCAGGTGCTGGGAGAAGTAACTTTCTGGCTGGATGCACACCTGTAATCATTAAGTTGTTTTTAGCTCAAGAGAACGTGACCTGCTGGAAAAAGTGCCTTGATTTTGTTCTGCTCACCGATCTGCGGACTCGCCATACAGCCACTTATAGACGTAATGAATCTCATTGATCAGCTTGATGTAAAGGCGTGTTTCCTCAATGCGCACCACCTCCAGGAATAAGTCCGGGTCGTCAGTGGGGGTAAGTTCTTTCCAGGCGATAGTGTTGCCCGGGCCGCCATTATAGGCTGCCAGCATGGCGAATAGATCACCGTTGAAGTAATTGAGCTGTTTGCGCAGGTAGTTAGCGCCAAACACCAGACTCACATAAGGACGGTTGAGGTCTTCATCGGTATAATTTTCGGGCCATGCCATTTCGTTCGCCAATTGTGCGCCAGTGGAGGGGATGATCTGCATCAGGCCGCGAGCGCCGGCTCCCGAGCTGATAAAGCCCTCGTAGGTGCTTTCTTGCCGGATCAATGCCAGCATCAGCAGGGGGGATAGCGATTCGGATTCGGCGACGGGCAGCAGCCAGTCGAGGTAATAGGCTCCGAAGCGGACACGGGAGAAGAACTCCGGTGCATCCAGGGCGGCTGCGCCTTCTAAACCCGCCATCTTGAGCAGTTCTGTGCTGGCGATCAGAGCGGAGCGGTAAAGCCCAATGTCAACCAGGGCAGGGATCAGCCTGAAGGTTTGTGCAGGATCTGATGCCAGTTCCACCCGCAGTGATTCAAACTCAGATTTTGCAGCGGGGTAATTTCCCAATGCCCAATATTCCAGCCCGAGTTGGTAGCGGGGATCGTTGACCAGCAACCCCGGGCTTTCGAGGTTGATATCCGGTGCCAGGTTGAAGGTTGTGCGCAGCCAGGTTTCGGCTTCCATACGATAAGGTGTCAGGTCAGGGTCTAATGTGTAGGATGCTGGGGGTGTGAGCACGCCCTGACCGATCAGCAGGTCCTCAGCCCGGATGCTATAGTGGCCGAAGGGGTCTGCAGTTTGGGCTTGTTTCCATGTGTCGAGGGCCGTGCTGATGTCTCCCAGTGCTTCCTGGTATTTGCCAATCCACAGATAGGCGGCGGCTGTTTGCTCCGTCTCACTGGCTAACACCAGCGCGCGGGAAAAGTATGATTGGGCCGTCACCCAATCTCCAAGCCTGACCATGGCGATCCCGGCAAAATAAGCCCCGCGGAAAGCGCCTTCAGATGCGGGGTATTCCTGTGCAATGCGTGCCCAGGTTTCGGCTGCCTCAACGAGCATCCCGGCGCGTTCAAAGGAGCGGCCTGCCAAAAAGAGGAAGTTCGGTGACTCGGGATGTTCGGGACGTTGTGCAGGAAAGGTCAGAGCGAATTCCGCTGCCCGTTCCGGTTCTCCCAGGTAAGCCCACAGGGTATATTCGATATCTTCCCAGGCATCAATAAAATAGGTACTGGTGGGATAATCGAGGATCAACTGCTCCCATAGGGCGATTGCGGCTTCATATTGCACCTCACGATCGGCGCTATCCAGGGCGCGGGTGGCGAGGGCTTTGAAATAGATGGCCGCGTCGGCAGCACTTTCTGCACCTGATGCCAGATAGCGGTCAAAAGCTTCGATCGCCAGGGCATGGTTACCAACATAATAATTGATCAGCCCGCGCTGGTATTCGTTGACCTCAACCCCGGCTTCAACTAGGGTCACCAGCGCGGAATAGGCATCGTAGGTATAAGGGTAGTTGGTGACGGCATCCTGGAAGTAAGCATAAGCCTCTTCGGGCTGTTCGCGTTCAAGGTAGATGCGCCCGATCCGCAAGTCCATTTCTGCTTTCGTATAGTCATTATCGGCGGATGCCAGGATGTCCTGATAGAGCCGCAAAGCTGTATCCTGTTGGCCGGATTGCTGGTAAGCGATGGCAATCTTAACCTCGAGGGCGATTGTGCCGCCGGAGGGTTCAGCAAGCGCGGCTTCTTCATAAGCGTTGACCGCCTGTGCCGGGTCACCCATCGCAGTGAACAGGTCGCCGCGCAATTCATGCACGTGTGAATCGAGCAGGTTAGGGCGCAGCGTCAGGTAGGCGTTATACGCTTCGACGGCTTCTGAATAGCGTTCAAGACGGGTATAGGTTTTGCCCAGCATATATTGGGCGCGGGCGGCTATCACCGCAGTATCTGCAGCTGCGGCCTGTTCAAAGTGGTCACGGGCCAGTCCGTAGGCTTCTTGTTCGTAAAGCGCTCGGCCCATTCCGAATTGGCTGGCAGCCATCACCTGTGGATTGTTGGTCTGCGAAAGGGTGGACTGGAAGATCTCGTAAGCGGTTTCATAATCGCCAACGAACAGGGCAACTTCACCATCATTCACCAGGTTTTGTGGCGTTTTAGTGGGGGTTGGCGTGGGTGTTGGCGTGAGGGTTGCGGTGGGCGCTGGGGGGAGGGTGGGCGTTAAAGATGGCGCCTGTGCTTGGTTTTGTGGTGCCCCAACCATGGTGCAGGCGGAAAGGATCAACGTCAGGATTATGGTTAAAAGGATCGCTTTATTTTGTTTTGTCATGCATTAAAGTGTAACATAAGGGCGCGTGATGAGATAGTCGTCGTTCAGCGTTGGCGTGAGACGACGATATCTTGTTTATCTATTTACGTTTGTAATGAACCGTTATTATTGGACCAGCGTGCCTTCAAAACCGCGCAGGACAGAGCAGCCCTGCTGCTCAGAAGTGATCGTCCCGACAATGAAATCGGCCGTGGCGAGGCCTCCCTGGCTGGTGAAGACCATATCATACAAAATTTCAACATCTGACCCAGGGACATCAAGATATCCGTTGTAGAAGGATTCACCAGGGAGTGCATTTATTAAAATGAAGAAAATTTCTGGCGCATCTCCCATGCCTTTGACGAGCAAAGCATCTCCGTCTGCCCCATATTGGATGGTGACATTTTGCGGGGGAGAGGCTTCAAAAGTTTGCGTAAGGTTTGGGCAGGTGATGGTGCCTTCCTCGTAGGTGATCTGCCAGGTGGTAATGCCTTCCGGCGGTAAAACAGAGTCGGCCTCCTCTGGAGCATCTGCAGAGTCATCGGTTTCTCCCTCTGGATCGTCGGAGAAGTCAAAGCCATCTCCAGGTGAGGTGTCCGGTGCTTCATCTTCTGGGGTGTCCATCTCAGGTTCGTCATCTGAATCTGTGGGATCATCATCTGAAAAATCCATGCCTTCTTCACCGCCAGGCTCTGAGACTTCTTCTTCGCTGAATTCCATGCTCTCGCTGTCATCCTGAGCAGTCGCATCATCTTCTGGAGAGCCTGCCATCCCGCCAGAGCAAGCGGCCAATAACAATACCCCAACCATCAGCAACCCGACCAATCTTATTTTATTCATTTAATTTCCGATCACTTATATTTGGATATATAAGATATTATATATCATATTAATATGTATTGCAATCAGCAATGGTTGGTTTTTGTCCTGGTCAAGGCGTTGGGATTGGGCTTGGACATGCGTGGGACATGGTATGATAGGGACAGGGCTGAAAATTAGATTTGTTTGACACAACATCTTAGAAAGGAGATCTTCATGGCGAAAAAGAAGACAAAATTATTCAGGCACAAGGCACGTATGTCACAAGCGGAAGTGAGTGAATTCTTTGGGCAATTGGGGCAAAAGATCGGCGAGGGGCAGGTGGTGCTGCGCCAAACGCCGGAAGACCTGGTGCTCGAGATGCCGCGCCGAATGCAGATGACGGTCAAGGTTAATAAAAAGCAGAAACCCGCCAAAGGCACCCGCCATCAGATGACGGTCAAGCTCACCTGGTATGACGAGGATCACCAGGAGGACCCGCTGGCATTAGGGTAGGGGATGAAATCTTAGCGTTCATGACCGGAATATACTTATTAGAGGATAACAAATCTTTTTATCAACCATACATATTGCTGAAAGGATTGCCATGCAAACATCACAAAAAGTAAAGAGAGGGATCGGCTTGCTGCGCTGGGTTGCCAGGGTGTGGAGCATTCTGGGATTGCTGTTTGCCGTGGTATTGTTGATTTCCATTTTGTTGGCTGACACCAGCGATTTGACCGGTTTTTACTGGGTCTTGTTTGGTTTGTGGTTTGCAGCGGTTCTGGGTGTGGGTGCGGGTTGGCGTTGGGAGCTGGGCGGTCCGATCGTGGCGATCACGGCGCTGGTGTCGCGAGAAATGGTGTATTACTTCCTGAGCGGTCGTATTCTGGTTGATTTTTGGATGGTCTGGCTGCCGGTCTTGCCCCCGGCAATTCTATTCATTTTCATTTACAGGAAAGAACACCGCAGAAGTTCGGTAGACGATCAATATCCTTATTATGGATGGTAATCATTTGAAGATGAGCTGGCTTAAGCTTGCGCCACAGTATGCAAGGATAAATGAGTCAACACCATAGACGAGCAGCGTGGTCCATAAGTAGCGGCTGAAAATCACCTGGTACGCGCCGCACACATAACTAAAACCGCGTTTGCCAAAGGGGATGTATCGGCATGCAATCAATAAGAGAGGGGAGGATAGGGGGAGATTCCCAAGTCCAAAGGGCAAACGGCTCTTTTTTTCTTTAAAATCAAGGACATCGCCCATTGTTTGACCGATTTTGTAATGGATGAGCGCAGCGAGCGTATTCCCAATGGTGGCGAGGATTGCAGCTTGCAGCGGGGTTAATAAAACTGCCAGAAACAGCGTGAGGGGGATAGTTGGAATCACAGTGAACCCGATCAGGATATAGATCAAGATACTGATGATGGCTGCATGCGGACGGTGGTTCTCGATGAAGATTTGTGCTTCCGTCAGGTCAATGCGGCGCGATAGGAGGATAGCGAATAACACTGTGATGAGTAGGATGGCGATTTGCAGTGATTTGCTGTCTATAACTGCGTGGGTAAATACTTTATTGCGGTTTTTGGTCATGTTGATATGGCTTTCACATGTTACCAAGTAACAATATTATAGCCGAAACTACATTTGATTATCGAAAGAGTTGTGTTGGCCAGCGTCTAACGGAGATTTTCAGAAATGTTGCTCTGGTTGAGACCTCATATTCTTTATTATTGCGGTAAAATAAGTCGGTATTTTTGTAACATGTCAAGGAAAATTAGATTGCCTGATTTTAAGGAGGCGTAAGCATGAAGGTTGTAATTGTTGGTGGCGTGGCTGGTGGTGCCAGTACAGCAGCACGTTTGCGACGGATGGATGAGCAGGCTGAAATTGTAATGCTGGAGCGCGGACCTTTTATTTCGTTTGCGAACTGCGGTCTGCCTTATCACATCGGTGAAGTGATCCAGGACCGTGAGCGGTTGCTGGTAGTCACGCCTGAAAGCTTGAAAGCGATGCTCAATATCGATTCTCGGGTGAAGCACGAGGTGACGAAGATTAATCGTGATGCAAAAACCGTCACTGTCAAGAAACTTGATACCGGTGAAGTTTATGAGGAAAGCTATGATAAGCTGGTGCTTTCCCCAGGTGCTGGACCGATCGTTCCACCATTGCCAGGTGTTGACCTGCCCGGTGTGTTTACGCTGCGCAATCTGCCAGATATGGACCGGATCAAGGCATTTGTGGATGATCAAAAACCAGCGCGTGCCGTGGTGGTGGGCGGTGGTTTCATCGGGCTGGAAATCGCAGAGAATCTGCAGCATCGTGGTGTCCAAGTGACCCTGATCGAGATGCTCAACCAGGTGATGGCACCCATTGATTACGAAATGGCATCGCTGGTGCATCAGCACTTGATCTTCAAAAAGATCCGGCTTGCGTTGGGGGATGGGTTGAAGTCCATTGCTGAGGGTGAACCGGGCTGGCTGCAGGTCAGCCTGAGCAGTGACCGCAAGGTGGATGCACAGTTGGTGATCCTTTCGATCGGTGTGCGCCCTGAGAATCAGTTGGCCAAGGATGCGGATTTAGCGTTGGGTGTGCGCGGCACCATCAAAACCAACGAACATATGCAGACCTCAGACCCTGATATTTATGCTGTGGGCGATGTCGCTGAAGTGACCAGCCGGATCACCGGTGAGCCGACTGCGTTGGCAATGGCAGGTCCTGCCAGCCGGCAAGGGCGTGTGGTTGCTGATCACATTACAGGGCGGGATGCCCGGTTCAAGGGTGTGGTAGGCACTTCGGTCGTGAAGGTGTTTGATTTGACAGTGGCCTCGGTGGGGATGAACACCCGCCAGCTTGAGGCTGCGGGTCTGCCCTTCCAGAATGTGATCATCCATGCCTCGAATCACGCAGGCTATTACCCGGGCGCATCACCCATGGCGCTTAAACTGCTCTTCAGCCCTGAAGGAAAAATTTTTGGCGCACAAGCTGTTGGCGTTGAGGGGGTGGAAAAGCGGATTGATGTGATCGCTACAGCCATGCAAGCAGGTATGACGGTATATGACCTCGAAGAACTGGAGCTGGCATATGCCCCGCCATTTAGTTCGTCGCGTGACCCTGTGAATATTGCCGGTTTTACGGCCGCGAATGTGCTGCGAGGCGATGCTAAGGTGATGACCTGGGATCAGGTAAATCAACTTGACCGGCATGAAATCAGCCTGGTGGATGTCAGGCTGCCCGAAGAACTGGGATTGGGCATGATCGATGGTTCGGTCAATATCTCCTTACAGGAAATTCGTCAACATCTGAACGAAATTCCAAAGGACCGTCCTGTACTAGTATATTGCCAGACGGGTCAGCGATCCTATTTTGCGGCACGGGCGCTCAATCAACTGGGTTATGATGCCTATAACCTGACCGGCGGCTATAAAACCTATTCACACGCCATCGGGCGACAATCCAACTTTGATGTGTTTGAGCATGTGACCATCTCAAGCCGTGAAGAGATTACGGAGATCCCGCCTTATTCGAACAGCATTGCCGCCGAAGTGACAGTCGATGCTTGCGGTTTACAGTGCCCCGGCCCGATCCTCAAGCTATATAACCAGATCAAGGAAGTGAACGAGGGTGATATTGTCACCGTGAAAGCCACGGATTATGGCTTCACCAGCGATGTTGAAGCCTGGGCGCAATCCACAGGCAACCGATTGCTATCACTGGATACAGAAAACGGTGTGATCGTTGCCCGTATTCAGAAAGGTGCCCCTAAGGAAGACGCTGCAAGCAGGACGATGGGAAAAAACAAAACCATGGTGATCTTCTCGGGCGATCTGGATAAAGCTATCGCGGGATGCATCATCGCTAATGGTGTGATCGCCTCCGGTCACAAAGCATCGATGTTCTTCACTTTTTGGGGGCTGAACCTGCTGCGCAAAAATGAACCTGTGAAAGTAAAAAAGAATCTGGTTGAGAAAATGTTCGGCTGGATGATGCCGCGCGGCACCCGAAAAGCCAAGCTTTCACAGATGCACATAGCCGGGATGGGCACCGCGATGATCAAGAGCATCATGAAGAAGAAGAACGTGGATTCATTGCCCGAAATGCTGCAAACTGCGATTGACAACGGTGTGCGCATTCAAGCCTGCCAGATGTCAATGGACTTGATGGGCATCAAACGGGAAGAGTTGATTGATGGGATCGAGGTGGTCGGTGTGGCGAGCATGCTGGCAGATTCCGATGAGTCTAATGGCGTCATATTCATTTAGTGCCCAACACAAAAGCGAATGATTTTCACTGCCCGGTCTAAGATCGGGCAGTGTGCTAATAACAGAAGCTTTATAAGCGCCCTAGATTTTTCGGTGACTTTTCGTGAAACCACTGATGCATTTTCAGGAGAATATAAGCAAGAATTCAGCGAAGTTGTATGGTATCATTTGCCTGAGATGATTATTCAAGGAGGAAAATAATAACACCCCAACCACCAATTACATGGATTGATAACAGTCGAGCCCGTTCAATTGAGAGAAGTGAGGCTGTTGAGTATCTCTTCCCTCAAAATATCTTCCAGCAGACACGTGCTTTTCACCGTCGGATTCCTGGTTATCATATCAGTCCCCTGAAAGGGTTGCCCAACCTGGCAAACATGCTTAGGTTGGGTGGGATCTGGGTTAAAGATGAGTCCTCGCGCCTGAGTTTGAATTCATTTAAAGTATTAGGTGGCTCATATGCAATCTATCGTTATCTCAAGCAGACCCTGGCAGATGACTCCATTGACATATTCTCGGAAGATGGGTTGCAACAGGCGAAAGAGAAATTAGGGGAGGTGACCTTTGCCGCCGCAACAGACGGCAATCATGGCCGGGGTGTGGCATGGTCTGCTTCACAGCTTGGCTTTCGTGCGGTGATTTATGTCCATCAAAACACCTCACAAGCACGGATCAGGGCGATTGAAAATGATGGTGCGGAGGTTGTTGTGGTACAGGGAACCTATGATGATGCTGTCGATCAGATCAAGGTGGATGCAGAGAAAAACAACTGGCAGATTATCTCCGACACCTCCTGGCCTGGATATGAGGATGTGCCGCGCTGGGTAATGCAGGGCTACACCACAATGTTTTCGGAAACGCAACTACAGCTTGCCGCACAGGGAATCATCAAGCCCAGTCATATTTTTGTGCAGGCCGGCGTGGGTTCATTGGCAGCAGCCACATTAGGTTTTTACGCCCAGCTTTTTGGTGCAGAACGTCCGCGTACGGTGATCGTTGAGCCAGATAAGGCGGCTTGTTTATATCTTTCCGCTGAAATTGGTGATGGCGAACCGCATCGTTTTGAGGGCGATTTGGATACGATTATGGCGGGTCTGGCGTGTGGCGATCCCAACCCACAAGCATGGAAGGCGCTCTGGGACACCACAGATGTGTTCATCAAGTGCCCCGATTATGTCGCGGCAAAGGGGATGCGAGTGTATGGCGTTCCCCTGTCAGGCGATCCGTTTGTTGTTTCAGGTGAATCGGGTGCAGCGACACTCGGCGCGTTGATGTTTATCATGCAGCGGCCTGAGTATGAACCATTACGTGAAAAACTTGGGTTAGACCGACACTCCGAAGTGTTATTAATCAATTCGGAGGGGAACACCGATCCGGATGACTTTCGTAAGGTGGTCTGGTTAGGCCGGCATCCCGTTCCAGAAGAATATGCCGATACGAAAGATAGCTGATTAGATAATCAAACTTTTATAATTTACAAAATTATGATTGATTATCTTGCCTGTGGGAACTCTTCGGCATTTAATCCAAACTGACAGCACGGCCATCCCAAACTATCCCTGCTAAGAGGACTTAATTACTTGAAAATGAAGGATGGTGTTCTGTTTCCCCCTAAACGCTAATTGTTTAACCCTGAATATCCACACTGTCCACAATGCCAACGATCACTGAAATGATGCACCCATCAGGCAGGTTCAACACCTGGCGTGCCCCATTACCCTCCCGGTTGACGAGGACAGTGTCGCCAATCCCTGCGTGTGTGTGATCTACAGCGATGAAGTCAGCGTCGTCATCATCGTCTTCGCTCACCATAGGCTGAACAACCAGCAGACGGCGGTTGTCAAAATGGGGGTGACTGATGGTCGTAACGACTGTGCCGACAACTTTCCCAAGAATCATTTATAACTCCGATTAGGTAAACCGGTTTTCGCCGGGGCGTAACTTGTAATCAAAATTATCATGGGGGCGCACATCCAGTTCGTCCACGATGCCCACAAGCGCTAGATCAATCGGCACAAAAGTGATCTCCGGCATGGCAAGGGCTGCCTCACGCGATCTGACCATCACACACAGATCGCCAATCCCGGCTTGCACCACATCAGCCGCCACTTGCAGCTCGCCAACAGGCTCAAGCTGTTTATTGAGGGGTTGCACAATCAACAATTTAATGCCCTCAACCCCCGGGTATTTGACCGTACACACGGCTGTGCCGTGAACGCGTCCAAAGAGCATGGGTTAACTCATTCTGACGTTGTTAAGCACGCGGGTGATGATGGTATCTAATAATTTGTCATCAATCTGATCACCCAGTTTTGCTTTAACGGCTGAACGAATGCGCTGCCGGAGGAGCTCATCATCTGAAACTTTATCGGATGCGGGTGCACCGCTCGCAACGGGTTTGACAGGTTCAGACAGATAAGGACGGATAGGAGCTGAAGGGGGATGTTGATGGGGTTGGATCAATTTGACCCCCAGCCGTTCAGCCTTTTCAAACGCGAGCTCAGTTAGCACAACATCTTCACTCACGGTGAGGGTATACTTGCCACCCGCTGCCATGTCTTCGATGTCGCGCTCAGTATAAAATTTCTTGGCCATAAATCGCTCCTTATTCCTCTTCCCCAGATGCTTATCCGGGAATGCCTTCCAGCTCTTCTAATGCACTGATCGCAGCATTTTTTGCGGTGTTGATCTCTGCCTCGCTGCCCGAAAGCCACATCCTGCCGAATCTGCCAACGGAAGAAACGTGAATGATCTTGATGGACGCTTTCTTTTCAGCCTCGTTGCAGGCGTAATTGATATAAGCCGCCGGGGCACACTCGAGCACCAATAATGTTTCACCCGGGACGAGGATGCTGCCCTTGCGGAACCGGTTGAGAAGCTGTGCCTGATAGGAATCAACATTGGTGATGACCTGAGTCGAGACCACCTGAGGTTTGATGCGGTCTTCTACATTGAGTCCAAGTCTTTCCAACACGACACGTCCGGCTTCTTTGACCGCCGCCTGGTTAAGGGAATGCACTTCAAACATGCCAAATTCACGTTCAACAATCTGCGCGCCCGGTTTAGCTTCAGTGGCTTTGACGGCAATATCCACCACCCGGAAGACTTCATTGCCTGGCGCCATTTCAACATAGAGCGAGGCCATCCCTTCCACCGGCAGGTCACCCTGGGTCACCGTGCCGATAAAAGCAGAGTATTGGGCTTGCATACGGTCAATAAAACAATAACATCGTAATGAGAAGTCTTCTGCCATATTTTCTCCTTTTTCTTCTAATTCATCCGGTCATGCATGGCGATCCCGAGCGGTGTGATGAACAGCGGATTGTTGGGAACCCGAGTGGGGAGGTTTGTGATCTCTGAAACAACCTCAGAGATGCCCGGGAAGAGGGGTGTGCCGCCAACTAAGATGATTGACCTGGCACTGCTTCCGCGAATGTGCTTTTCCACAATTGTTCCCATTTTCTCCATCACCGGCCGCACAATCGGAAAGAGTCGAGACTGCTCAACAGGGTTTTTCTTCAATGCTTCGGCTTCTTCGAATGAAATATCATTCGCCCCGGCGATCACCAGGGAGAGGTGCGTGCCGCCTGTGGCTTCATCTGCTGTGTAAACGACTTCTCCATTTTCAAAAATCGCAATGCCCGTTGTGCCCCCGCCAATGTCGACGATGACGCCATCCTGCATATGCAGAACATTATTTGCGGCGGTTGGTTCGTCGATCAAGCCCTGGCATGCCATCCCTGCTGCTTCGATCACATGGGCTGTTGCGGCACGCTCAGCCTGCGGGACGCCGGGTGGATATCCACTGGCTGCATGGGATATTGTTCTCCCAAGTTTGGCTTCCAGCCGCTCCTTCATCGCCCGTAAAATGTCTACAGCCCCGATGAAATCAACTACCAAGCCATCCCGCACAATCTGAGTGAATTGATATTCGCCGACGATGGGTTCGCCCTCTGCGTTCAGCACGACCATCACCGTATAAGCGGTGCCAAGGTCTACCCCAACTTTGAAGCTGCCGTTGGAAGGTAAATTATCAACGGCGTGTGAGGTGTTGTCGCTCAGCGAAATGACTTGTTGTGCTTTTTGAAGCAGCTGTACAGGCTCAGACCATTTGAGGTTTGATCTCGATTCCGTCAAAGGCAAACCCGGCCCTATTTACTCTCTTTTACGAAGGCACCCTTTTCGCTCTTCGGCAGGATCATTTCCACATCTTCATGCGGTCTTGGGATGACATGGACGGAAACCAATTCGCCGACGCGTTTCGCAGCAGCAGCACCTGCATCCGTTGCAGCCTTGACTGCACCAACATCGCCGCGGCACATGACAGTCACGAATCCGCCGCCGACATATTCAGAGCCGATCAAAACCACATTTGCGGATTTGACCATTGCGTCGGCTGCTTCGATTGCCCCAACCAGCCCTTTTGTTTCGATCATCCCTAATGCAATTAATTTTGTGTCTACAGCCATTTTGTTATCCTTTCGTTATGTAACAATGTTTTACTTGAATTGTAATAAATCTTCAACCACACTGCGGACAGCCTTCTCAATATCTTGAGGTGAAGGTCCGGGTTTTGGCTGTCCGGGAACCATTGCTGCTGCAGGTGGGGGATATATTTCATAAGCCAGGCGTTTGATGTTCATCAGGTGCGTGGTTGTAACATTGTCACCCGTAATTGAGCCGCCCACGCCTCCTGCGCCTAATGTTAACGATGGCATCACGCCCGTTGTTAAACCGATGGCACCCAGTGTGCCCATGGTATTCACAGCGATGCGGAAAACGGGTTTTTCTAAGCCAAATGCCATGATGACATCTTCATCCGTCGCATGGATAATCAGGCTGTGGCCGCGCCCGCCAAATTGAATGAGTTCGATACAGCGTTCGCAACCGGCTTCCCAACCTTCTTCTTCGTACCATCCGAGGACGGTGGTGAGCTTTTCTCTTGAAAGTGGTTCATCTTTACCGGTCTTTTTAATAGGTGTCACCAAGATCCTGGTGCCCTTGGGTATCTCAAACCCTGCCATGCCAGCGACATATTCAGCCGGTTTCCCAACAACCGCAGTGTTCATGCTGCCGTCCGGATAGAACAGGAGCTTGCGAAGGATATCCGTTTGCTGAGAATCTGTGAAATATGCGCCTTCGCGTTCCATTAAACTGCGCAATTGTGCTGCGATGGGGGCATCAGCCACCACTGACTGCTCTGTGGCACAAATCGTTGAGCAATCAAAAGCTTTGCTGGCAGTGATAAACCTGGCTGCTTTTTCGATATCAGCAGAGCGGTCCACATAGGCAGGGACGTTCCCTGGTCCAACACCAATCGCTGGTTTGCCGGTGGAATGGGCGGCGCGCACCATGGGGGTGCCGCCGGTTGCCAATATCAGGGCAACGTATTTATGGTGCATCAACGCCTGGGTGCCATCCAGGCTGATATGCTGCATACAACTGATCAAGCCTTCAGGAGCGCCGTTATCCACTGCGGCTTGTGCCATAATGCGTGTTGTTTCATAACAGCATTTTGCTGCTGAAGGGTGGGGTGCAATGACAATTGCATTGCGGGCTTTGACTGCCACCAAAATTTTATACATGACCGTTGAGGTTGGGTTGGTGCTGGGGGTCAACCCGGCAATCACGCCGACCGGCCAGGCGATTTCATAGAGTTTGTGGTCGACATCATGCCTGATCAAGCCAACTGTTTTCAGGTCTTTGATGCTTTCCCACACGTTTTTGGAGGCAAACTCGTTTTTCAGGCGTTTATGTTCCGGCACACCATACCCGGTTTCTTCATGTGCCATAATGCCCAATCGTTCAGAGGCGTCGAGGGCAGCGGTCGCCATTGCCGCGCAAACACGATCGACTTGTTCTTGAGTCGCTGTCGACCATTGCTTCCATGCGGTAAATGCCTGCGTGGAAAGATCCCTGGCTTCCTGAATGGATTGTAGATCCTTATCGAATGCTGGCATATGTATTAGCCTTTCTCGAAGGTAATTTCTCCATCTACTTCCAAACTATCGATCATGGCCATGATCACCGCATCGACTGGGCGTTTATCGGTGATTGTGGTTTGGCGTGCGCTGGAACCGTGCGCCGTGAGCACCAAGTCGCCGATGCCGGCGTTCACTGTGTCCACGGCAACATAGGGCTTGCCGATTGGGTTGCCATGTTCATCCGTCTGACGGAGGATGAGCAGCTTGCGCCCGGTGATCTTTTCATCTTTAATAGTTGAAACTGTTGTACCAATGACTTTGGCGATCAACATGAGATTTTTCTCCGATTAATAAGACGAGGTTTTTTTTGTTTTTTGATCTGTGGCTGTGTCATCTGCCTGGATGATTTTGATGCCCGCGCTGGCGCCAATCCTTGTTGCGCCGGCAGCAATCATCTGTTCGGCTTCTTCATGTGAATGAATGCCGCCTGCAGCCTTAACGCCCAGGCTCGGGCCGACAGTGCGCCGCATCAGGGCGACATCGTGCACCGTTGCGCCACCGCTCGAAAAGCCCGTTGAAGTCTTCACAAAATCGGCGCCAGCCTCTTTTGCCAGCAAGCAGGCAATCACTTTTTCTTCATCAGTTAATAAGGCGGTTTCAATAATAACTTTTACCAACGCACCAGCATCATGCGTTGTCTTGACGACACCACGAATATCCCGGGCGACCAGTTCGCTATCGCCGGCTTTTAGTGCACCGATGTTGATGACCATATCAATCTCGGTAGCGCCGTTTTTAAGAGCATCTTTTGTTTCAACCACCTTCACCTCTGTGGTAGTTGCCCCAAGGGGGAAACCTATCACGGTGCAAACTTTGACATCAGAATCCCGCAGTAATTCTGCGCATAATTTGACGTTTGTGGGATTGACACATACTGATGCAAAATGATATTTCTTGGCTTCATAACAAAGCTGGGCAATCTGGTCTGCGGTTGCGTCTGGCTTTAGGAGGGTATGATCGATAGTTCTTGCCAGGGACTTGTCATCCGGGATGATGCCGACGGTGGAGGTGAGGCGTTCAGCACCAGCACTGATGACGTGCCCGGCGTTATCGAAACAGGTTTTCACTTTGACGCCTTCTGCTGCTTCCATCAGGCAATAAGCACCTTCTGGCAGATTAGCGTGTTCCTCGTGTTCAGCAATAGCCAACAGCACCTCGCGGGTGATAACCTCAACTAAAGTCTCTATTGCTTTTTTATCTGGTGTCATGGTCACTTCCCATCTTTAGAAAAGCGTTGTTCAATCGCAGTAATTTTATCGACCCGCCTGGCATGACGGTCGCCGCCGAAATCCGTAGTAAGCCAGGTATTCAAGATCTGTTTTGCCAGATTCGTGCCAATTAAACCTGCGCCGAGGGTCAATATATTTGCGTTATTATGTTCTCGGCTGTTTACAGCAGTGGCATAATCATAACACAAGGCGGCGCGTATGCCAGGTACTTTATTGGCTGCCATGCATGACCCAATGCCCGCACCATCAATGATGACGCCGCGCCATGCCTGACCGGACGCGACGGCTTCAGCAACTGCAAGGGCGATATCGGGATAGTCCACCGAATCCTTGGTGTGCGTGCCAACATCGATGACTTCATAATGATTATCAATTAAATTCTGTTTCAGGATTTCTTTCAGGTCAACGCCACCATGGTCCGTCCCAATTGCGACAGTTTTCTTATTTGTGGGTGGGTTTTGTTCGCCGGGTTGGATTGGTTTTGAATTTTCATGCATGGATTGCCCCACAATGCGTTGAACAATGTCATGAAGTTCTTGATCTGATATGTCATTATTCATACAGTGCTCCGTTCGGTTATGCGCTGAGCCGGATGCAAAAAAGTTGTAATAAATACTGATTGGACGCATCCGGGAGGTGAGGCATGTTTATGATACTCTTAAAACAACACCTATATCATCAAAATTCTATCTATTATTAAACCATGATTGGGTAAAAATCACAAATAGGAGTTGTTGATTATTTAAGGAAGAGGTGCCTATTGGGTCTGGTCAATCAGTGTGAGTCAAAGTATGATTAGGAAGGCGTTTGATTTTTGACAAAGCGCACGTGCAATGGTAGACTGTGACCGCAAAGAAGTTGTTACGCCCTTTTGGGCGTTTTTTTACGAAAACGGGAAGTGAAACATGAGAACGATTGTCTGGAATGACGATAAACAAGTGATGGAAATGATCGATCAACGATTACTTCCACAGGAGTTTATCATCAACGCCTACGACAATCACAAAGACATTGCCGATGCCATCCGGACGATGGTTGTGCGCGGCGCGCCGGCGATTGGGGCTGCGGCTGCTTTTGGTATGGCACTGGCAGCCTTGAATTCTAAGGCATCTAACACCGAAGCGTTGCTGCGTGAACTAATGGAAGCGGGTGAGGTGCTCAATCAAGCCCGGCCGACAGCAGTCAACCTCGCATGGGCAGTCAAACGGATGTTGAAATCCGCCGAGACCTTTGAAGGGTCTGTGAAAGACCTGCGGGGGTACCTTTTGGCGGAAGCGAAAACCATCGCTGACGAGGACGTGGCAACCAACAAACGCATGGCTGAATTTGGCGCAGCACTGATAGATGACGGCGATCATATCGTTCATCACTGCAACACGGGTGCGTTGGCAACTGTCGATTGGGGAACCGCCCTTGGTGTGATCCGGATGGCGCATGAGCAGGGCAAGCGTATTCACGTTTTTGTGGATGAAACCCGGCCGCGTTTACAGGGTGCTCGATTGACCGCCTGGGAGCTGGAACAATACGGCATTCCCTATGACATCATTACCGATAATTCATCCGGTTACCTGATGCGTAAGGGGATGGTGCAGAAAGTGATCTTCGGTGCGGATCGTGTGGCAGCTAACGGCGATGTTGCCAATAAGATCGGCAGTTATATGCTGGCTTTAGCCGCGTATGATAACGGCATCCCGGCTTATTCTGCCTTCCCGATCTCGACGGTTGATTTTGACCTGGCGCGCGGCGAATTGATCCCGATCGAAGAGCGCACTGAGGATGAAGTGCTGGATCTAACCTTAATGGGGCAGAAAGTTGCCCCTCAAACGGCTTCAGCGCGCAATTTCGCCTTTGACGTAACACCGTTTCGCATAATCTCAGCTTGGATCACTGAAAAAGGCGTGATTTACCCGCCGTTTGACAAAAACTTACAAACTGCAATGAAAGGTTGAGAAATCACATGAGCATTATTCTGACGGGGTCGATCGCGTTTGATTATCTAATGCGTTTCCCGGGGCATTTCAAAGATCACATTCTGCCGGAGCATCTCGATTCGATCAGCCTTTCCTTTCTGGTGGACGATATGGTCCGTAGACCCGGTGGTGTGGCAGCGAATATCGCCTACTCACTCGGTTTACTGGGAGAACGACCGCGTCTTGTGGCGACGGCAGGCGTCGATTTTGAAGAATATCGAAAAAATTTAGAGGCAGCAGGTGTTGACACAAGCGGTGTAAAGATCATTGAGGAGAAGTTCACAGCCTCGTTCTTCGTCAACACAGATCTTTCCAATGCGCAGATCGCCAGTTTTTATGCGGGCGCCATGGCGGACGCAGGCCAAATTTCGATGAAGGAGCTTGATCTCTCATCTGATGACCTGGTGATGATTTCGCCAAACTCACCTGATGCGATGATCGGCTATGCTCTGGAATGCCAGCAGATCGGTGTGCCTTACATCTTTGACCCCAGCCAGCAGATCGTGCGATTGGATCAGGCTGGGCTGACTGACGGTATTACCGGCGCATATGCACTGTTTGCCAACATGTACGAGTTTGAACTCTTGCAGAAGCACTGCCACCTGAGCGCAGAGGAAATATTGCGTGATTTAGAATTTGCTGTGATCACCCTGGGTAAAGACGGCTCACGTGTTTATCAACATGGCGAGTTGCAGGGTGTTGTGCCGATCTTTCCGCCAAAACGGATTGTTGATCCGACAGGGGTTGGAGACGCGTTCCGGGCAGGCTTTTTGAAAGGCTACCTAAACGACCTGGATTTTGTACTGTGTGCACAAATGGGATCTCTGGCAGCAACCTATTGTTTAGAAGAAAAGGGAACACAAACCCATTCTTATAAGATGAAAGATTTCGTGACCCGTTTCCGGACCGAGTTTGACGACGACGGAGCACTGGATGTGCTTATTGAGGGTGCGTAATCACCAGCGTTGCATGGCAACGACTATGAAAAAATTTGGAGGATTTTATGAATAATTATGATGTAAAAGATCTAAGCCTGGCTGAGGGCGGCCGCCGCCGGATTGAATGGGCTGAACGAGAGATGCCTGTTTTGCGTTCGATCATTGAGCGTTTCAAGAAAGAACGACCTTTCGAAGGCATCCGCATGTCTGCTTGTCTGCATGTGACAACTGAGACAGCAAACCTAATGCGTGCCCTACAAGCGGGTGGTGCAGATGTGGTTTTGACCGCATCTAATCCGCTTTCAACCCAGGATGATGTTGCGGCGTGCCTGGTCTCTCATTTTGAGATCCCGGTGTTTGCGATTAAGGGTGAAGATAATGTGACTTATTACAAACATTTGAATGCGGCATTGGACCATAAACCGCATCTTACGATGGATGATGGCGCAGACCTGGTGAGCACTCTGCATAAAGACCGCGCAAACCAGTTGAGCGATGTGATCGGCGGTACTGAAGAAACAACCACCGGTGTGATCCGCTTGCGGGCGATGGCAGCAGATGGTGCGCTCCAGTTCCCGGTGATTGCCGTGAATGACGCCATGACCAAACACTTCTTCGATAATCGCTATGGTACCGGGCAATCCACCATTGATGGCATCATCCGTGCGACCAACATGCTGCTGGCAGGCAAGACCTTTGTTGTTGGCGGTTACGGTTGGTGTGCGCGTGGTTTAGCCATGCGGGCGCGCGGCATGGGTGCGAATGTGATCGTTACCGAAGTGGACCCGCTGAAAGCGTTGGAAGCAGTGATGGATGGTTTCCGCGTCATGCCCATGATCGAAGCAGCCCCGATTGGTGACATTTTTGTCACCCTGACCGGCGATTTAAATGTGATTGACAAGCATCATTTTGAGGCGATGAAAGACGGCGCGATTGTGGCGAATTCCGGTCACTTCAATGTCGAGATCAACATCCCATCATTGGAAGAAATGGCAGTTGACAAGCGCCGGGTGCGTCCCTTTGTGGATGCCTACCAGATGCCTGATGGCCGCATTATCCACATTTTGGGTGAAGGCCGTCTGATCAACCTGGCTGCTGCTGAAGGTCACCCTGCCAGTGTGATGGATATGTCCTTCGCCAATCAATCGCTGAGCGCGGAATATATGGTGAAACACGCTGATGAACTCGAAAAGACCGTGTATTCTGTTCCGGAAGATATCGACCGGGAAATTGCACGGCTCAAACTGGAATCGATGGATGTAACTATTGATACCTTAACCGAAGAGCAGATCAAGTATCTTAATTCCTGGCAAGAAGGAACGTAAAAAAGAATTCGGATACAGTAAAAAGTACAGGGTGTCTGATTGTTTCAGACACCCTGTTTTTGCTAAATTTGGGGGTTTTATGAGTTGCCGGAAAGCTTATTCTTCGACAGCGTCCTCATCCACATCATTTTCGTAGTCTTCGTCGTCATCCGACCAGGGGGCGGCAGGCCCTTGAATCAAAGCCTGTTCTCGCACTGCTTTTTCGATTTCTTCTGCCAGTTCCTCGTTCTCTTTGAGATATTCCTTTGAGTTTTCACGCCCCTGTCCGATGCGGATATCGCCGTAAGAATACCAGGAGCCGCGCTTGTCGATGATGTCCATTTCGGTTGCGAGATCTAAGATATCGCCAATTCTGGAAATACCTTCGTTGTACATAATATCGAACTCTGCAGTGCGGAAGGGTGCTGCCACTTTATTCTTGACCACGCGCACGCGCACACGGTTGCCCGTGATCTCGGCGCCGACTTTGATGGATTGTATGCGGCGAACATCTAACCGCACGGAAGCATAAAACTTGAGTGCATTCCCGCCGGTAGTTGTTTCAGGGTTGCCAAACATGACACCAATCTTATGGCGGAGCTGGTTGGTGAAGATCACGGCGGTGCGGGTTTGATTGATCGCACCTGAAAGTTTACGCATCGCCTGTGACATCAAACGTGCCTGGGTGCCCATGGTGGGGTCGCCCATGTCGCCCTCGATCTCGGAACGGGGGACAAGCGCGGCAACCGAGTCGACCACAACCACATCCACGGCGCCAGAGCGAACCAGGGTTTCAGTGATCTCAAGGGCCTGCTCGCCCATATCTGGTTGTGAAATGAGGAGTTCGTCCACATTCACGCCGCATTTAGCAGCGTAAACCGGGTCCAGTGCGTGTTCCATATCGATGAAGGCCGCGGTGCCGCCTTTCTTCTGCGCTTCAGCCACGATGTGCTGACAGATGGTGGTCTTTCCAGAGGCTTCAGGACCGTAGATTTCGGTGATCCTTGCTTTAGGGATGCCGCCCACACCCAATGCGATATCAAGGGATAAGGAACCGGTCGGGATGACATCCACTTCGAGGTGTTTTGCCTGACCGAGTTTCATAATTGAGCCTTCGCCATATCGTTTGATGATGTCCTTCAGCGCTTTATCAAGAACTGTCTTTTTTGCATCGTCCATCTTATTATCCTTTTTTGTTGCCTGGGTTTGGGCATGATGTGGTGTAACAATGACCCAAAAAATTGATCTGATTGACCTTGTTATTATATAAGAACATTGCCCTTAATGTTATTTTAGCACATATGTTCAGTCTGTCAAGCGATTGACGCTATTCAGCGACGTCAAACAAAAGGAAGGGGTCAAAAAGCTGAAAGTAGCCGCTCATACGCCATAAGCAATAGGCAGCACGCTGCTGCTCTGTGTAGGTGGTGTCATAAAATGCCATATCAGCCAGGTTTGCCCCTGATGGCCCCAGACGGGTTTCAAAGTGAAGATGTGGGTTGCTGGATCGGCCGCTGTTGCCAACTGTTCCCAGCAATTGACCGCATTTGATGCTTGCGCCCGGTTGAAGTTCCGAAAGTTCTTCCATGTGGGCATACAGATGGTAAACAGAATACTCGCCGGTCAGAGTCGGTGGTGTTATCTCCGGGCAAGCGCCCCGGTAAGCGACTTCTTCAGGGATTGGAAGATAACCATCTAATAGAGTCTTCTGCAAGCTCTCGGGCAGGGCAGAAAGGGGCGTTTCGATGATCACCGTGTAGCCATACGGAATATTATTTTCCATGGTCAGGCTGATTGTGCCGGGTAATGCCGCATAAATTTCAATCCCCTGGATGGAAGTCCGCTCGCCTCGCTGAAAATAAGCGAAATCAAGCCCATGATGCCCATCATCTTGACCAAAAGCCGGGATCTTCAAGGGATTGATCAGGATCAGCGGCAGACTCTCAAAAGTTTCTTCTTCTAAGGGGCAGCAGACTTCGTAGACCTGGGGTGTGGGTGTGATAGTGACCGTAGGGAGAGGGGTCGATGTCACTTCAGGCGGCGGTAAGGTTGCTGTTGCGGTTGGTTCTGATGTAAATGTAGCAGTTGGCAGCGTGGGGGCTGCCATCTGTTGACAGGCGTTCAGGAGGAGCACCAGAACGACCAGCAGTGCTTTTTTCATCAGTCTTGGATCCGGCGGCTTTCCATATAAAATCGTTTTTCTTTGGCCTCCCCCATCGAAAAGGTCTTGCGAGGCAGGGCGCCATCCAGGATGACGGTTCTGAACAGCTCTGATTTGTCGATCCCGGGCACATAGAAACCCGCATTCCCGTGGGTTTTGCCCTTCTCGAACAGCACCTGGGTGCCGTGGACGTAATCAATTTTTTCGACGCCGCCCTCTGCCAAATATTGATCGAGGAATTTTTGCAGTGTGCCAACCGGCAGATTATCTTCGGGTTTGCGAATTTCAATCAGCCTGATCCCATCTTTAGTGATCATGCCGACCTGGTGCCAGGGTTCGCCAGCTTCGTCCACAATACCCATCATGGTTTCCAAAGAATCAACTTCCTTGATGGACAATCGGTCTCCCCAATAGGCTTTCATCGCTTGAAGGAGGTCCTTTTGGATGTTGAAGATCAAGCGGTGGATGGGTTCAAACGTCAGTGCCGGGTCGTGGATGTTCTCGATTTCCACCAATGCGTAACGGGCCGGGTGATCCATCCCCACCTCTGGTTTGATTTTTTCCCAGATAGCTTTTGCGGTTGCCAGAGAGTGATTGCCGTCACCCATCGCAAATAGCAGAGGTTGGTAACGCCCGGGTTTAAGGTTATATTTTTCAGCGAATATTTCCGGGTCAATCAGTTCTTCTAAGGCATCGAAGACGTGCTGCTGCATATCTTCGTTATTAATTTTTAATCCCGTCAGATGGCCGCTGCCGAGCATCAGTTCAAAATCATAAACTTCGGGGAAATCCTCGATGTTTTCATCAAGCGCGCCAAACACGGCGTTATTTGGATCATCGAACAGCACAAGGATATGCGGGCATTCCAGCGGGGCTTTTTCACGGATCTTGATTCGGGGTGGCAGCCGGTCGAGAATGGTGCCTTCTGTCGCCCGGATCAGCGTTTGTGCACCTTTGTTGTAATCATAATGTTCGAGATCCAAACACACCATCAATCCTCGGCGGGTGTGCTTCCCGACGTGCCGTAAAACGTAGATAAAGTCATTCACTTTCCTGAAGATGTCGGTCTCAAGGTATTCTAGCATCGCATCCTGGGTGGACTTGATCCGTTTTGTTTCTTCTTCCGTTTCTAAAAATACTTCGGGCAGAATCATGTGATAGGTGGAGGGTGAATCCCCTACGATTGCTTCAACCTCATGCCAGTATTCTGGCTCTGAAGTGAATTGGTCACACGCGATCACAGCCCATTTCTCGTGATCAATGGATGTTTTTGGGAGGAGTATTTCAGGGATCCTGATTCCAATCTCATTGGCAGGGGTCATAAAATCCTTCCTTTTGATTAGCGGTTGTCAGAATATATTTTATCTGAAATTTGCTATCTTTGGGATCGATCTTGATGATAATACTTACTAATGAAATTGAAAGATAAAAAAGGCTGCCAACTTGTGGCAGCCTGTAGACATGAATGGCAGATTAGTTTTCTCCAAGCAGCTCGGGGTCCACCCCGGCGACATATGCCAGACCGATCGTACCCGGCCCGGTATGCGTCCCCAGCACAGGGCTGAGGTTTGCCAACAGGATTTCGTCGGGCTCGAATTGTTTCATCACCTTGTGAAGCACTGCTGAAGCGGCTTCACCAGCATTGGCACCAATCACCCCGATCATGTTCAGGTCGGCATGACCATTTACGCCTGCTTTTACCAATTCAATCAAGCGGTTATGCGCCTTGGCAGAGGTTCGCACCCGTTCAATGGCTTCAATCTTGCCTTCCTGGAGGGTCAGTATGGGTTTGAGGTTGAGTGCGGTGCCTAAAAAACGGGTTGCACCGCCAATCCGACCACCGCGGTGCAGGAATTCAAGCGTGTCGACAGCGAAAAAGACCTGGGTGTGTTCACGGATGGTCTCAACGATTGCTTTGCATTCATTCATGGATGCCCCGCGTTTGGCTGCACGTGCGGCTGAGAGCGCCATGAATGCCAGTGGCAATGAGGCAGACTGCGAATCGATCAGTTCGATTTTGGCTTCGGGTAGCTGCTGCTTAGCCTGGATAGCCGAATCGAGGGTGCCGGATAGGGCAGCAGAAATCACAACGGTCAGGATTTCGTAACCTGCTTGATGTAATTTTGTGAAAACATCCACAAAATTTTGAACTGTTGCCTGGGATGTCGATGGCATGGTTTTTGCCTTCGTCAGGCGCTCGTAAAACTCATTTGGACTAATATCGATATTGTCCCTTAAGACTTCTTCACCCCAAATCACAACCAGCGGCACGACAGTGATGCCGTAGGCTGAAACAAGATCGTCTGAAAGATAAGCGGTTGAATCAGTAACAATGGCTATTTTAGACATAATAAATTCCTCTCAATAAATCGTGTTATCACAATAAAACCGTGGTTTACCACAATACTTAACCCTATAACCATTAGAAGGTCGCGAACCCACCCGCTTTGATTAAGGAATTGGCTAAATCTGCCTTATATAATGAAGGAAATTACGCAGGTCACTTGACCGAATGCCCCTAACACGCTAAAATCACTGGTTGAAAGTTTGACAAGTAGAAATGATTTAATAGTTAACTGTGTTTGAAAACTTAACGGAACGATTATCGAATATCTTTGAAAACTTGCGGCGCCACGGGCGGCTTTCGGAAGCCGACGTTGAGTCGGCAATGCGTGAAGTGCGTATGGCGCTGCTGGAAGCGGATGTTCATTACAGCGTGGTAAAGCAGTTCACCAATCGGGTGAAAGAACGCGCTATTGGGCATGAGGTTTCAAAAGCCCTCAACCCCGCCCAGCAAGTGATCAAGATCGTCAATGATGAGCTGATCGCCACTTTAGGCGAACCCTCTGGATTGAAACTGAAGGGTGAACGCCCATTTGTGATCATGCTTGTTGGGCTGCAAGGCTCCGGTAAAACGACTGCAGCCGCAAAGTTGGCCAAGCAGCTCAGGTCTCAGGGTGAACGGGTGATGCTCGTGGCTGGCGACCCCTACCGTCCGGCAGCCGTCAAGCAACTGCAAACCTTAGGCAATCAAATCGATGTGCCCGTATTCTACGAGGAGAACGTTCCGCCGCCGAAGTTGGCCGCCAAAGCCTATCAGCAAGCACGAAAAGGCGGGACCAGCGTTGTCATCCTGGATACAGCCGGCCGATCGCAGTTGGATTCAGCGTTGATGGATGAGCTGGGAGCCATTGCGAGAAATGTGACTATCACCGAAACGCTGCTGGTGGTGGATGCCATGATCGGTCAGGAAGCCGTGAACATCGCCGAGGGCTTTCGTAAAGAATTGCCCCTTTCGGGTTTGTTCATGACTAAAATTGATGGTGATGCCCGAGGCGGCGCAGCGATCTCCATTCGGGAGGTCACAGGCGTTCCGATCAAATTTTTGGGCGTTGGTGAGTCCGTTGATGCAATTGAGGAGTATAATCCTAACAGGTTAGCTTCCCGCATCCTCGGCATGGGTGACATGCTGGGTCTGATCGAGAAAGCCGAATCGGCATTTGATCAGAAAGAGGCAGAGAAGCAGGCTGAAAAGCTGATGCGTGGTGAATTCTCTCTGGAGGATTTCGCTAAACAATTGAAACAAATGCGTAAAATGGGGCCTTTGGGTCAGCTCATGGATATGCTTCCGGGGCAGATGGGGCAGGTTGCCCGCCAGGTGGACCCCAGAGACGCAGAGGATCAATTGAAGCAGATAGAAGCGGTGATCAACTCTATGACGGTTGATGAGCGCCGCAACCCTAAATTGTTGAATGCCAGCCGCAGGCGTCGAATTGCGCGTGGTTCTGGCCTAGATGTGCAGGATGTCAACCAGGTCATGAAGCGCTTTAGAGAGACCCAGCGGTTGATTAAAACATTGCAGAAATCGGGCGGCAAAGGTTTAGGCCGTTTGATTGGATAGCCGAAAGATAAGAAAGGTCAGCGCTCCCTTCGGCGCTCTCTCAAGCTTTTTGAATCATCAGGCTTTATAAACTAAAACAAAAATATTAAGAGGAGTTTTATTTCGATGGTAAGAATTCGTTTACGCCGGGTTGGATCCCGAAATCAGGCAAGTTATCGTGTTGTGGTTGCTGACAAAGAAAAAGCAAGAGACGGTCGATTCATTGAAATCGTTGGTCATTACAACCCCCGCACAGAACCTTCAACTGTGGTCTTCAAAGATGACCGTATATTCTATTGGCTGGGTGTTGGCGCACAGCCCTCTGATGCCGTAGAAGGTCTTTTCAAGCAAACCGGCTTGATGGAACGCTATGAGCGTTTCAAGGCTGGCGAGGATGTGGAAGCCCTTGTTGAAGAGGCAGAAGAAGTCTATAAGACCCGTGTGACGGATCCACGCACAAAGTCGCACTAACAATTTCAATACATAATCATAGCGAGGCAATCATGAAAGGTGAAAACCTGCAAGAATTGGTTGAATTTGTTGCGCAATCGCTGGTTGATCAACCAACCAAAGTAGATGTCGACAAACAACAACGAGGGAATTCGGTTCAGTTAGAATTACACGTCGCCAAGCAGGATATGGGCCGTGTCATTGGCAAAAGCGGTCGTGTCGCAAATGCCTTACGGACGCTGCTCAAGGTGGCTGCTGCTCGAGAAGGCAACCGGGTAAACCTTGATATCGTGGAACCGCGATAGATCTGGCTTGCTAAGAAATGCCTCAAGATTTTGAAGAACTTTCAGGCTCGCAGGTTTCCCGCGAGCCTGACTTTCTCTTATTAGGAAAGTTACGCCGCCCCCATGGGGTGCGGGGGGAAATCCCATTGGAAGTGTATACCCAGATGTTGGAATTGCTGGCACCCGATAGGGTAATCTATGTTGGCGAACAGCATCTGCCTTATACCATCCAGGAAACACGCTGGAAACAAGACCTGTTACTGCTTAAATTTGTGGAAATTAACGACCGCAGCCTTGTCTCGGTTTTGACCAACCAAATGTTATATGTCAAAACCAGTGAACTGCCGCCCCTGGACGACGAAGAAATTTATCTGCATGAATTAATTGGTCTGAAAGTCTATGAGGAAGATGGCGCTTATCTCGGGGAGCTATTCGAGATTTTAGAAACTGGGGCGAACGATGTTTACCTGGTTCAAAGTGATTCGGGTGAAGAAATCTTGATCCCGGCGATTGAGGATGTCATCCTGGAGATTGATCTTGAACAGGAGAGAATGGTCGTCGCACGCATGGAATGGTATGGCGAGGGGGAAGGATGAAGGATGAGAAAAAATACTGGATAGGTTTCAATCTTGTCAGGGGGATCGGTGCTGTCCGTTTTCAGCAAATCCGTTCATTTTTTGGCGATCTATCAATCGCATGGCAAGCCCCGGCAGAGGCTTTTCGCGAGGCCGGATTGCCTGCGCGGGCCCTGAAGAATCTTCTCAAACTACGGCAAGAAATTGACCTTGACGCTTTGGTCGAGGACATAGAGCAACAGCAGGTGAGTGTTCTGACGTTGCTGGATGAGGACTACCCCCGATTATTAAAAGAAATCGAACAATCGCCGCCTGTGATCTACATCAAAGGCGCGCTTACCCCAGCAGACGAATTTGCAGTGGCGATTGTTGGCACGCGGCGTGTTACCGCCTACGGCCAGCAGATCACGCGAGATGCCAGCACATTTTTAGCCGCACACGGATTAACCATCGTCAGCGGGTTGGCGCGTGGAGTCGATGCCCTGGCGCATCAACACGCCCTCAAGGCAGGTGGGCGAACGATCGCTGTTTTGGGCAGCGGTGTGGATGTGATCTACCCGCCTGAACATCGCAAATTAGCGGAAGCCATCAGCGAAAATGGAGCGGTGATCAGCGATTATCCTTTAGGCACCAAGCCAGAAGGGGTAAACTTCCCACCAAGGAACCGGATCATTTCAGGGTTGTCGCTGGCGACGATTGTGGTTGAGGCGGGTGAGCGCAGCGGTGCATTAATCACGGCTGATTTTGCCGTCGAACAGGGCCGGGAGGTGTTTGCCGTCCCGGGCAATGTGCTTTCGCCAGCGAGCCGGGGCACCAACAACCTGATCCAGAACGGCGCTTATGCGATGGTCTCACCGCAGGAGGTGCTAGATGTTCTGGAACTATCCCACTTGGACGAGATGAAGACCGCGCGGCAAATCTTGCCGGCTGATAAAACAGAATCGAAAATTTTGCAGGTAATGAGCTATGAACCTGTGCACATCGATGAGATCTGCAATGATACAGGACTGGCGGTTGATAAGGTGTCGGCTGCATTGACGATGATGGAATTGAAAGGTATGGTTCAGAACGTTGGGGGTATGCGTTATGCCGCAGTGCGTGAATTAGGGATCAAGTAAGGAGTCTGTTATGTTCGATCATTTCTATGCTGTCATTATGGCAGGTGGAAGCGGGACGCGCTTATGGCCGCTTTCTCGCAAGGACCGACCCAAGCAATCCTTGGTGATTGGTGGTGAGCGTACGCTCTTTCAATCAGCCGTGGACCGGCTTGAGGGATTGTTCCCATTTGAGCGGATTTTGGTGGTCACGATTGCAGAGCAGGTTGAACAACTGCGCACAGACTGCCCGGAGATCCCGCTTGAGAATTATGTGATTGAACCATTACCGAGGGGCACGGCTTCAGTCGTGGCGCTGGCAGCGCTTGCCATCAAACACCGAGACCCAAATGGGGTGATGGCTGTTCTGACGGCAGACCATTTGATCGGCAACCAGGCTCATTTTCAACAATTATTGCAGGCAGCGCATGAGACTGCACTGGATGATTACCTTGTCACCCTTGGGATCACGCCCAACTATCCTGCAACAGGATTTGGGTATATTCAAAAAGGTGAACAACTTCGTAATGCAGAGGGGTTGGATGTTTTCTCCGTGGACAAATTCAAAGAGAAACCCGACCTCACCCTGGCACAAGAGATGGTATCTGACGGGCAGCATGTGTGGAATTCCGGAATGTTTATCTGGAAGGTCGCCACTGTCATAGCAGAAATTGAACGGCAGATGCCTGAATTGTTTAGGATCGTCCAAGAAATCGAGAAGACATGGGAGACATCGCAGCAAGATGAAACTGTCCAATCGTTGTGGCCGACGATCAAACCCCAAACGATCGATTACGGCATCATGGAAAACGCACGCAAGGTTGCCGTGATTCCATCCATTGATCTCAGTTGGAACGATGTCGGCAGCTGGGAGTCTTTATTTGAAGCACTGGCTCTTGACAGCGACGGAAATATTCGGATGCAGGAGAACGTGGTCACATTTGACACACAAGGTACACTCATTTGTGAAGATTCTCCAGACCGTTTGATCGTTACTTTTGGTGTAAAGGACCTTATCATCATTGATTCTGGCAATGCACTGCTGATTTGCGACCGGAAAAACGCCCAGCAAGTGCGCGAGGTTGTCAATTATTTAAAAGAACATGGTCGCACTAATTTTTTGTAGGAGTTAATAACATTGAAAGCTTATTGTGTAAAATGTCGTGAGAAAAGAGAAATTATAGATCCCGTTGCGGATTATAACGCCGCAGGTGCGCCGGTTACAAAAGGTACCTGTTCGGTGTGCGGTACGAAGGTTTATCGGATGGGCAAGACAGAAGCGCATGAAGGGCTGCCGAAACCCGAAGTAAAGCGCAAAAAAGAAATTAAGCGCAAGGGTAAATTGGTGATAGTTGAATCCCCCGCAAAAGCGAAAACGGTTGGCCGTTTTTTGGGGAAGGGATATACCGTACGCGCCTCTGTTGGGCATGTCAGGGATTTGCTGCGCTCAAAACTTTCGGTTGATGTTGAAAATGATTTCGAACCTCAATACCGGGTGCCTAATGAGAAACGGGATGTGGTTAAAGAGCTTAAGAAGTTGTCGAACAAGGCAGAAGAAATCTACCTGGCAACAGACCCGGACCGTGAAGGCGAGGCGATTGCCTGGCATCTGATGGAAGCGGCTGAAATTGATGAAGAGCGGGCGAAACGAGTGGTGTTCCATGAGATCACCGAAGATGCTGTGGAACATGCCTTTTCTAACCCACGTACCATTGATATGGATCTGGTGGATGCGCAGCAGGCGCGTCGGATCCTTGATCGTCTGGTAGGTTACGGCATCAGCCCAATTTTATGGAAGAAGGTTCGCAGCCGGCTTTCGGCTGGCAGGGTTCAATCTGTTGCGCTCCGGCTGATCGTTGAGCGTGAGCGTGAAATTGATGCTTTTGATCCTGTAGAATACTGGTCAATCGAAGCGGACCTTGTGCCTGAAGGGGGCTCCATCGCTTATCGCGCAAAACTATCGAAGATTGACAACGAAGACCCTGAACTGGGCGATAAAGATGTTGTTGACGCCATTTTGGAAGATATGCGTCAGGCCATTTACACCGTTGATAACATCAAACACGGGCAGCGGCGCAGAAATTCATCTGCCCCATTCATCACCAGCACATTGCAGCAAGATGCCTCACGAAAATTGGGCTTTTCTGCCAAAAAAACCATGGCAGTTGCCCAACAGCTTTATGAGGGTATGGAGCTGGATGGAGAAGGTATCACCGGTTTGATCACTTACATGCGCACAGACTCCACCAACATTTCTGATGTTGCAATGAATGAGGTGCGCCATTACATTGAAGTTAAATACGGCAAAGATTATTTACCTGATGAACCGCCGAAGTATAAAACCCGGACACAATCTGCGCAGGAAGCGCATGAAGCTATTCGGCCGACATCGGTTAAACGTCAGCCAAAGGCGATCAAGAAGTATCTAACCCGTGACCAATATCGTCTGTATCAATTAATCTGGCAGCGGTTTGTGGCATCACAAATGATGCCAGCCGTCTATAAAACCCTTTCGGTTGAGGTGTTAGGCAAAGGTGACCAGAAAGAATACCTGCTGCGTGCTTCGGGTAGCCAGTTGATCTTCCCCGGATTCCTAGTGTTGTATGAAGAGGGAAGAGACGAAGATCAGACTGAGGAAGAAGAAGGCGACAGCGACCGCATCCCGATTGATGACATCAAAGAAGATCAAGTTCAGAACTTGAAAGAGCTTTTACCAGAACAACACTTTACACAACCACCGCCACGTTTTACAGAGGCTTCACTGGTGCAGGTGCTGGAAGAGAATGGCATCGGCCGTCCTTCAACTTATGCCCCTATCATTTCTACGATCCAAAATCGTGGGTATGTCTTGCGGGAAGGAAAACGTCTGGAACCCACTGACACCGGCTATTTAGTTAATGATTTAGTCGTGGAATATTTCCCCAGCGTTGTTGATTATAATTTTACGTCCCGGCTTGAAGAAGAGCTGGATGAGATTGCCTCAGGCGACCAGGCATGGGTTGATGTGATCAGTGAATTTTATGAAACTTTTGCTGACCGTCTGGCACATGCGGAAGAGGATATGCCTGAGAAAAAGGCAGAACTAGAGAAGGTTGGCAGGGAATGCCCGAAATGCGGACATGACCTGATCATCCGTTGGGGGCGATATGGCAAATTCATCAGTTGCAGCAACTTCCCTGATTGCCGCTACACTGAGCCTTACCTGGAAAAAATTGGGATGACCTGCCCTGAATGCGGCGAAGGTGAAGTGGTCCGCAGGAAGACACGCAAGGGACGCACCTTTTATGGCTGCTCGCGCTACCCTGAATGTGAATTCACCTCCTGGAAACAACCCGTGCCAACGCCCTGTCCAAATTGCAGCGGCACGCTGGTGATCACCAACAAACGCCATGTATCGTGCCTTGATTGTGAAGAGACCTTTTTGCAGGACGAGGTGCTGAGCGAGGGTGAGGTGGCATAAAGCTTGCACATATTCTTTCTGAGCGTCGTTGTTGCATAAAATAATCATTTATTTTACAATAGTCAAAACGCTTAATTTTCAAATAATTATTTAGATGGGAGTTAACGATGGACTCAGAAAAATTTAAAGCTTTGCTGAAAGATTTCAGGTACACAATCCCTGCGGGAATCATCATTGGCTTAATTTTAGGCTTAGTAATCGGTTGGGGGATCTGGCCTGTGCAATGGACAGATGCCGCAGCGGAGCACCTCCGACCTGATTTGCGCGAAGATTATTTACGGATGGCGATTTTCTCTGCAGCAAACACCAATAACGTTCCCCTCGCTAATAGCACATGGACGGAATTAGGTGATGTTGCCGGTGAAACACTGGAAACCGTCAAAGCCAATCCTGAATTTCTGACGCAGGACCAAATTGATCAGTTCGCAACCGTTGTTGGCGCAGAGACGGCACCTGAAGAAGCTCCCATCGTTGAAGAAACAGTCGTGGCTGAAGAACCTCAACCTACAAAAGAAGAAGAAATGACCGGGCAAGATGAGGATGGCCCCAATTGGCTTCTTTTGGGCGGATTATGCGCCGGTTTGATCCTGGTCGCTGGCGTGATGTTCTATCTGCTGGTTTTGCGTGGCAGCCTGGCAAAGCGGGATGATGTTGAACCGCTTGATATTGACGGGTCTGCGAAGACCGATGTTGGGTTCGATGAAGACGCTAATCGCTATGCTGCGACGATTGCACCTGAATATGAAAAACCAGTCAAACAAGAGCCTTCCGTCCCTGTCGCCCAGTTTATGACAACTTATATGGTTGGCGACGATCTATATGATGACTCCTTCAGCGTGGACGCGCCAACAGGTGAATTCTTGGGCGAGTGCGGTGTTGGAATCTCTGAGACAGTCGGTGTGGGCGAACCCAAACATGTCACCGCTTTTGAGGTTTGGTTGTTTGATAAGAACGATATTCAAACGGTTACCAAGGTGGTGATGAGCGCTCATGCCTATGATGACGATAAAATCCGGATGCGGTTGGAATCTAAAGGCGAACCAATCCTGGCAGAACCCGGCAAACAGGTGTTGCTTGAGACAGCCAGCCTGCAGCTTGAAGCCCGTATCATTGATATGGAATATGGCGAAGGTGCCGCTCCCGATCAAAGTTTCTTCCAGCGGTTGACCCTCGAATTGGCAGTTTGGCCAAAGTAAATCAAAATTTCTGAGCAATTCGTAACTGAAAAGACCCCTGATCATTCAGGGGTCTTATTTTTTTATTGTGCCAAACTTAATCAATTGAGATGATTTTTAATTCCATTTTCTCACCATTGGGCAGATTAACATGGACAAGATCATCAACTTTATGCCCTAACAATGCTTTGCCAAAGGGGGATTCATGGGAGATCTTGCCGTTGCGCGGGTCAGTTTCTTTTGTTCCCAACAGAAGATAAGTTTCAGGTGGGTAGTCGGCTTCCTGAACAGTCACGCTGGAACCGATTGTCACCCTGTCGTTGTTTGCTGGTGTTTCAATCACCTCAGCGTTGTGCAAAATGGACTCGATTTCCTGGATGCGCCCTTCAAGAAAGCCCTGATCTTCCTTGGCTTTGTGATAGTCTGCATTTTCAGAAAGGTCGCCCATCGAGATGGCATGTTTCAGGCGCTTTGCCAGGTCTTTTCGGCCTTCGGTTTTTAATTGTTCTAATTCCTTTTCCAGTTTTTCTTTGCCTTCTGGTGTCAGGTAATGCATGTCATTCATTGTTATTCCTTAATATTATTTCTTGCTAAATTTGATCAGGGCATGACGGCTGGATCAAATAATTTTTGATATTCGTCTGTTGCAAACCGATCGGTCATGCCTGCGATGTAGAAACAAACGGTTTGTTCTAAACCGATGTCATCAATCGTGGTCTGGATGTGGTCAGGCAGGATGGTTGGTTCTGCTATGTAGGCATTGAAAAGTTTCTCAATCACCTGTTCGGCTTTGACCGTCATGCGTACGACGCGGTAGTGGTTGTATAGATTTTCATAGAGGAAGTCTTTCAGTTCCCGGTTTCGGCGATGCATATCTTCGCTGAAACCGACGACATTATAGGGCAATTTTTGCAACTCCTCTACATTGCGGATGCCGCTCCGGCGGATCATGCGGTCGATGGATTGGATCAAGTCGGTTACCTCAATCCCAATCAAACGACGGATCAATCTGTGGCGGGCAAGTTCGTCCAGCCGGTCGGCGCGATTCCGCCCGATGCTTTCGTTGATCACTTCCCACAAAGAAATCCCAGCTAATTGTTCAGGTGTGATCAGCCCGGATCGGAGTCCGTCATCCAGATCATGTGCGGTATATGCCAGTTCATCTGCAGCGTTAGCGATTTGCGCTTCGAGGTGCCCGCGCAAGCTGGCGTCAAACTCGCTGGCATCCGAAACATCATACTCCGTTTCGTGTTTGACGATGCCTTCTTTCACTTCCCAGGTCAGGTTCAGTCCATCAAATTCTGGATAGCGTTTTTCGAGCTTAGTCACGATGCGGTAGGAATGGCGGTTGTGGTTAAAACCGCCCTGATCCACCATCACGGCTGATAGTTTGCGCTCTCCCGCGTGACCGAATGGCGGATGGCCCAGGTCATGCGCCAGGCAGATGGTCTCCACCAGGTCTTCATTGGCACCGAGGGCACTGGCAACACTGCGTCCGATTTGGGCGACCTCCAGCGTGTGTGTCAACCGGGTGCGGTAGTAATCACCTTCATAATTAATAAACACCTGTGTTTTATACTCGAGCCGCCGAAAAGCAGTGGTGTGCAGAATCCGGTCCCGATCTCGCATGAAGACCGTCCTGTAATCAGGTTCATCTTCTGGATGCTCGCGGCCTTTGCTGTCCTTACTACGGATCGCGTAAGGTGCCAGCATTTGGTCTTCAAGCTCCTCAAGTTGTTGGCGCGTGAAAATCATAGTTTTCTCCGTGATGATTGTAGAAATTTGATTATACCGGATTATACTTGCGGAAAACCATATTAGTCGCGGGCGAAAAAGCAATGTTTGCTCTATCAGGCAGAGATGCGTGTGCCGAATTGCTCCCCCGTCAGCGCTTTGTAGATGTTCCCTGATTTTGCACCATAGAAAATTTGAGTCGTCAAAGATGGATTTGATTTGACCATCGATAGCATCAGGTTTACTTTGGCTTCCATCCCGCCGGTCACATCTGCGGCATGTGAGCCGGAAAGCGCCGGCATGACCTGCTGATAATTGGCAGGCGTGATGTGGGGGATGATCTCCTGTGGTTTTTGCGGGTCAGAATAAACACCGTGATCCAGGCCTGTGAGCAAAATCCGGCTGGGCACAAGTGTCTGAGCCAGGTGTTGGAAGACTTGCTCTGTCGAGAAGATCGTCCCACCGAGCTGGGTGTCAAAGATTACATCGCCCTGGACTAGCGGAACGAGGTCGTGCGTGAGGGCAGTGATGAGCGGCATTGTATCCCAGCCTGCTGGGCGTTTGTTTTCTGCCATGATCCCGGCAGAGGGAGGGAAAGCGATTACGGGGATACCGGCAGCGGATAAATTTTCGACCATGATCTGGTTGAGCTGCCTGGCAGCCCGCCAAACCTCAGTGAAACCATGCCAATCCTGTGCGGTGTGGACACCGTTTTGGGTTTGGTATTGGCTTGCTACGGCATGCCCGAATGAGCCAGAGCCATGTCCAATCACCAGACGTAACTCGGGTTTTTCAGCAAGGGCTTGCGCAATCTCATCTGCAGCGCTTTTGATCAACTCCAAACGTGGGGTCAATGGCTGGGTTTTATCGGTGATCAGCGAACCGCCTAATTTCAGGAATACCAGTTGGTCTAAGAGCATTATGCTCCCTCGCTCTGGTTTAAGCGCGTGGTGATGGTGTGGACGGCACCAGCGTCTTTTAGTGCATGCTCGATGGCATCGATCTGTTCAGGAGGTGCCAATGCGATCATGTTTCCCCCGCGGCCACCGCCGGAAAGCTTCGCGCCAATTGCGCCGGCCATATAAGCCGCGTGGATCAAGTTTTCCAAGCGATTGCTGCTGACATCCAATGCTTCTAATAGCGCCTGATTTTCCTTCATCAAGCTGCCAAGCTCCGGTAAGTCACCTTCACTCAACGCAAGCCGTGCTCGCTCTGTGACGGTGCCGATTGATTCGAAAAGCGTTTGATAGTGCTGCTGTTCAGCCAGGTAACGTTTCCGGATATCTGCCACAGTCTCCCGTGTGGGAGGCTTCTCACCGCTATCGGCAATTACCCAATATGTTGGTTCTTTGACACTCAGGAGCTGAACAGGCTCATTTTTGATGAAGTAAATCGGCTGTTCGTAAGCAATTACATGGTTGTCGATCCCTGAAGGTGTGCCGTGATGGATCTTTTCAACCTCAAATGCGATCTGATTGATTTGTGGGTTTTTAAGGGGGTGCCCTAAAAATGCCGACAAACCCCGGCAGATCGCCACAGATATTGCAGCGCTGGAACCCATGCCGGCAGCAATCGGTATGGAGGATGTGATCTGCAAATTTAGCGAAGGCGGTTGGGGTATCCCCACAGCAGCGAGGGTTAACCGGACTGCAGATGCCAGTGGATGATCTTGTGGGAGGTCGGATAAGTCAGTATCCAGCCCAATATCTGGTGCCTGGATGCGGATGGCTCCGGGCGGTGTGCCAATCGATGGGAAAACGTGCGCCGTTGCTTTCACTTTGTTGACCGGGATGGCAATGGCAGGTTGTCCGTAAACGACAGCGTGCTCTCCGAACAGGATGATCTTACCGGGCGCTTTTCCTGAAATAATGGGCATAGTTACTCCGGCTCAGAGTAAGTAAAGGATGATGACCACGGTCAGCGCCCATAACCCCACTGCGGCTTGCATCGGGTGATCGGTCAGGACAATTTCTTCAGGCGCTCCGCCGATCTTTTTGATGCGGATCAGGTAAAGATAGCGGAAGAGACCGTAGATCACAAAGGGGATGGTAAGCATCATGGCGAAGGTGCCCTGGGTGTCTTCTGCCGAAAAGGTATATAAACAATAGGTCATCAGAGTGGCGCTCAACACCACTGTCAATAATTGGTCCAACAAATCCAGGGAGTAGCCGTCAAGCACACGCCGGTGGGAACCGGCATTTGTGGCTAAAAGTTGAATCTCTGCCCGGCGTTTACCCAAGCCAATGAAAAGGGCTAAAAAAGTGGTGGCGACGAACAGCCACGGTGAAAACCGCTTGGTGACGATGATCACCAAGCCAGCAGCCACCCGCAGTACAAACCCTGCTGCGATGATCATCACATCAATCAGGGGCACATGTTTCAGCCAGAAGGAGTAGGCAATCATCATGATGAAATACACGCTCAGGATCAGGCCAAGGTAGAGGTTAAAAATGAATGCTCCCGGGAAGATCAAAATGAAAAGGATAACCGCTGTGATAATAGCGGTTTTTCTCGTTAAGTTTCCTGAAGCCAATGGCCGGTTCTTTTTGACAGGATGCTGGCGGTCGTATTCAATATCCGCCAGGTCGTTGATGATATATACCAAGCTTGAAACGAGGCAGAATAGCGCAAATGCATAGGCAGTAATCAGAAAGGGATTGAGCCTGAGCAATTGCCCGTCAAAAACCAGCGCAGCAAACACAAACAAGTTTTTTGCCCACTGCTTGGGGCGCATCGTCTTCAAGATATAGCGTAATTGATTAACCATATGACAATATTATCACAAATCATTAGCGGTTGACCAAGGGGCGATGGCTCCGGACACTGTCAGCCATTCAGGTTTGAAGTTAACGAATTTCGGTTTTCTGAGTTTTAAGACTAAAATAGGTGCATGAAGAAAATGCGGATTGATGTGTTGTTGGTGGAACGCGGACTGGCTGAAAGCCGTAACCGCGCGCAGCGTTTGGTGATGGCGGGTGAAGTGCGTGTGGATGGCGAGATGGTTCATAAATCCTCAGCGCAGGTTGACCCGAATGCAGAAATCACTATTCGCCAGCGGCCGAAATTTATCTCACGCGGTGGGAATAAACTGGCGGCGGCAATGGATGCTTTCAATGTGGACGTTGTGGGGAAAATATGTGCTGATGTTGGCGCATCTACCGGCGGGTTTACAGACTGCTTACTGCAAAATGGTGCTGAAAAAGTTTACGCCATTGATGTGGGTTATGGTTTGCTGCATTGGAAATTGCGTAAAGACCCCCGGGTGGTTGTGATGGAGCGAACGAATGCCCGTTATCTTGAATCCTTGCAAGAGAAGGTTGACCTAGTGACAATCGACGCGTCCTTCATCTCATTGAATTTGATCTTACCTGCTGTAAGAGGGTGGTTTGAGGGTTCAGATGGCCAGGTGATTGCGCTGATCAAGCCGCAATTCGAAGCGGGACGGAAAGATGCCGCAATGCATGCCGGGGTGATCAAGGATGAGGATGTACATCGGCGTGTTTTGGAAGATACACTGGCAGAGGGGATTGCATTGGGATTCACCCCAGTGGGGTTAATTGCCTCACCAGTGGTCGGGCCAAAGGGCAATGTGGAATTCTTGGTGGATTGGCGTTTGGGTACAGGGGAGAATCGAGAAGATTTAGAATATCTGGTGAATGCAGCGTTGATTGATAAACCAATCTAAACCTTGTGAAGTTGTATTTTATCCAATGGATGCTTTTTGAATTTTAGTTTGTTCCAGGAATTAGGCTGATTCAGGATCAAGGTCTAACTCTCTCATCGCATCATCGAATTCTTTTTTAAGGTTTGTGCTTGAGAGTCCCATTTGATCCAGCGAGTAATTGTGTTTGCTCTTGAATTGCCTGGCTTTCTCGGATTCATCGATAAGAATCTTCTCAAATTCAGGGGTCATTTCAATCCCAAAACGTTGATAAATATTTTCGATTGCGGATTTGGGGTCTGCGACCAGATCTTTGTAGCGCAGCATGACATATTGATCGTTGGGTAAGTTCTTAAGGTATTGATGGGGATGGAGATACCAGTATTTAGCTTGCTCTTGCATGACTTCTTTTGCTGGGCCAGGATAAGCCTCTCCGGGCTCGCCATAGGTTTGCCAGTGGTTTGAAAACATGCTGACGGATGAGGGGATGACACGCAAAGGTGAGCGCACAAGGTTGATGAATTTTGCGTCAGGGAATTTTTCGTGAAGGGTTTTTACTTTTGGCGAAAAAGTTGGACTTTTTGAGATGTACTGTTTTCCGTTATTCGCGTAGACATGACGCTTGAGGACTTCCTGGTAATAGTCCATATCAAGGTGCTTTTGATCTTCCGGTACGTCTTCATCGTAATAAATATAATTGCGCACCAACTCGGGGAAGGGGAAGAAGGCAAACAAATTGTATGTGGACCAGATGTGCAGAAAGACTTGGCCATCTTCTTCGATTTCGTTGAGCCCGGCGCGGTGCATATAGGAATATTGATGGAGGGCTTTTTCGAATCGGCGGATAAGTTTTTCGATCGGGTTGCCGATCAGGCGGTTGATCCCCATCAGCCATCGGACGAGCTTACGTTGGATGATCGAAGGCGCCACGTAGATTTCCCATGTTTTCATCCCAGTAAAACGCGGGTCTTTCGCCATAATGCGATGCAGCAGCGTCGTCCCAGAGCGGAAGTTTCCGACGATGAAGATTGGCTGTTTTACATCCTGGTTAATCATTTGGGGATAAAAGAGTTTGTCTAATCCATAGGCCATGCGAATGCTGAAATGCCAGATGGGGTAAAGCAAAAAAATAAGGCTCAAAACAAAAAAACGTTTTGGCGTTAATTTCCCGGGAGTACCTTCCGATTTAAAGAAACTAACCCAGAACGTTTTGAGATAGAGCTTGAGATTCAATTTCATATTGTGTATTTCTCACATTCAACCTTTTATCATCAATGCCACGTTGTGTTACCATACCTCACGGGCATAATGCGTTTATCTTACCAGATGATCATTAACGATGTATAAAACTTGTTTGAGGTTGTGTAAGGTGTGGCAATGAGAATAAGAGTGTTTACATCGTCAGTTTTGATATGCTAAGGTTTGTTTTATTCAACAAGCCGTGCTGGTATAATCTAATGCATATTTGGAAAGCACACTCAATAAAAATTAAGTAAATAGAATTAAGAATTTGGTAATAATCACAAGTTATGATTGATAACATCAGAAATTTCTGCATCATCGCCCATGTGGACCATGGCAAATCGACCCTGGCTGACCGCATGCTTCAGCTCACGGGCACCGTCTCTGATCGGGATATGACCGACCAAATCCTGGATACGATGGACCTGGAACGGGAAAAGGGCGTAACCATCAAAGCCTCTGCTGTGCGCATGTTTTATGATTCAGCGGATGGCAGGCGTTATGAATTTAACCTGATCGATACCCCCGGGCATGTGGATTTTAATTATGAAGTTAGCCGGGCGCTTGCTGCTTGTGAAGGAGCGCTGCTTGTTGTGGATGCTACCCAGGGGATTGAGGCGCAGACACTGGCAAATTTATACCTGGCGCTGGAAGCCAACCTGACCATCATCCCGGTGATCAATAAAATTGATTTGCCCTCAGCTCAAACAGATGAAGTCGCTGAGGATTTGCACAATTTATTGGGCACACCCAAAAATCAAATCATTTTGATCTCTGCCAAGCAGGGCACCAATATTGACCAGGTGCTGCAAGCCATCGTAGACCATATCCCGCCTCCGACCGGGGAGGACGATCTGCCGCTGCAGGCGTTGATTTTTGATTCGCACTACGATTCATATAAGGGCGTTGTTGCTTATGTGCGTGTTTTTGAGGGGAGCATCAAGCAGGATGATCAATTATTGATGATGAGGACCAAAGTCAAAACCTCTCCCGTTGAAATCGGCATTTTTGCGCCGAATATGACGCCGGTAGAAGAGATTGGTTCCGGCGATGTTGGCTATATTGCCACGGGGTTGAAAACGGTTTCTGAATGTCGTGTGGGTGATACGATCACATATGCGACTGGCGGTGTGGATAGACCTTTGCCAGGGTATAAGCATGCCAAACCTATGGTGTTTGCCGGTGTGTATCCTACAGATGGTGAAGACTATGCCGATCTGCGGGATGCCCTCCAAAAACTTCAGTTAAATGATGCATCACTTAGTTTTGAGCCGGAAACCTCTGAAGCGCTGAATTTCGGTTTCCGCTGTGGTTTCTTAGGATTATTCCATATGGAGATCATTCAGGAGCGCTTAGAGCGTGAATATGACATGGATGTCGTTTTCACTGCGCCTTCTGTTGAATATCAAATCCACCTAGTCAGCGGTGAGTCCATCACCATATCATCACCCGCCGAACTCCCAGATGAAAATTTGATCCAGGAAATCCTTGAGCCGTGGATGGAATTGACGATCTTTACCCCCACTGATTATTACGGGGTGGTGATGGAATTGGTGACCGGTAAGCGTGGCATATTCCTGACACAGGAGTACCCGTCGCCAAATAGGGTACAGATCTCTTATGAAATCCCACTGTCGGAGCTGATTGTAGATTTCTTTGACCAGCTAAAATCAGGCACGCGGGGTTATGCTTCGATGGACTATAATTTTTTGGAATATCGATCCGGCAGTTTGGTCAAGCTGGAGATATTGGTCAACGGTGAACCTGTTGATGCATTGACCGCAATTGTTCATAAAGAAGATGCCTATCATAAGGGGCAGGCGCTGGTCTCTCGGTTGAAGGATCTGATCCCCAGGCAGTTGTTCACCATTCCGATCCAGGCATATGCACAGGGCAGGGTCATCTCACGTGCGAACGTGAAGGCCATGCGCAAAGATGTGCTTTCGAAGTGTTATGGCGGGGATATTACACGCAAGAAGAAACTGCTTGAGAAACAGAAAAAGGGCAAGCGGCGGATGAAAATGGTCGGCAATGTCGAAATCCCCCAGGAAGCCTTTATGGCCATCCTCCGTTTGGATAAGTCGTGAGTATGCCAACAAAACAGGGGAAATTCGCTCATAAATTGCTGCGCTGGCTGGTGCCGCTGGCCATCAGTGCGGGTGCAATCTGGCTTGTATTGCGCGAGATTGAACTATCGGTATTTGTCCGCAATTTAGCCCAAATAGACCTGAGTATTTACCTGCTGGCCTCTGTAGCTTATTTTGTAAGCTATGCCTTCCGTGCCTTCTCGTGGTATGTGTTGCTGCGCCGCAAAGTCGCTTATCGCGATGTGTTCTTCACGATGGGCGCAGGGTATTTATTGAATAATATCTTCCCATTCCGGCTTGGAGAAATCGGTCGAGCCGTCCTGCTGGATGATCCTGAGGGACCTTCATTCCTTGAGGTGCTTTCAAGCGTGCTGGTTGAACGGGTGTTTGATGTATTTCTGGCAGCGGTGTTTGTGCTTTTGATGGTGCCAAGGATTTTAGGGAGTGAGTTTAACCAATCGCTGGTCCTGATTGCGTTTGTGATCACGGTGGTGGGCCTCTCGGTTCTGTATCTGGCGGCACGCTTTCGGGAAAAGATTGAGGTTTGGCTTTCAAGATGGGGCGAACGGACGGCGTTTATAAAAAATTGGGTTTTACCGAAAGCCAGTCAGATCCTTAAAGGATTGTCAGTGCTAAATCACCCGACCTCTTTTGCGCTGGCATTTGGCAGCCTGGCGATCAGCTGGTTAATTGCCTTTGGTGAAAATTTTATTGTCTTCAGAGGTCTCTACCCTGACCCGTCCTTCTGGTGGATGATTTTTGTGTTAAGCGCTGCCGCTTTTGGCGCCGCGCTGCCCTCAGCACCAGCGGGCTTGGGCGTTTTTGAAGGCGTGATGGTGGCGGCGTTTGCGTTCTTAGGCGTTGAAGCTGAGCTGGCCTTTACGCATGCAATCGTGATCCACGCTTTGGCTTTTGTGTATGCAAATATTTTGGGTTTGATTGGTTTGCGCCTGCGTGGTGAGGCTGTATTAGGGTGGTATCGGCGTGTGATCAACCGTTCTGGCAACGCAGCAACTGGTGAGTGACACAATGCGAATATTGATCGTTTTAACCTATTTTCAACCGCATAAATCTGGATTGACGGTATATGCCGTCCGCCAGGCACGTGCTTTGGCTGCTCTCGGGCACCAGGTGACGGTTCTGACCTCTCAATACAATCACGCACTGCCCCAGGAAGAATGGGATGCTGGTGTGCGCATCCTGCGGCTGCCGGTAGCCTTTCGGCTTTCAAAGGGTGTGATCATGCCCGAGATGCCGTTTTGGGCATGGCGCTTGATCGGGGAATCGGACATTGTCAACCTGCATGTGCCGCAGGTTGATGCAGCGCTGATCTCCATTTTGGCAAAATTACGCAAGAAACCTGTTGTGTTGACCTACCATTGCGATCTTGACATGCCTGCCGGTTTGATCAACAAGTTGGCGGGTTGGGCAGCCTATTGTGCCAACTGTATTTCAGCAGGGCTGGCTGATGTGATCGTGCACAATACCCGTGATTTTGCTGAGAATTCTTCATTTCTCAAGCGATATTTGGAAAAGGTGCGCGTGATCCAACCGCCGATTTTACTCAAACCGATCACTGACGAGGATATTGAAGCGTTCAAATCCAAATCAGACCTGCTGCAAGGGCAGCGTGTGGTTGGGATGGTGGCGAGACTGGCAACCGAAAAAGGCGTTGAATATCTGGTTGAAGCGATGCCGAAGGTGGTGCAGGCAGTACCGAATGCGCGGGTGGTGTTTGTCGGCGAATACGAAAACGTGTTCGGCGAGGAGGTGTATAAACAAAAGCTGCTCCCAATGATTGAGGCTTTGGGGGAACATTGGGCGTTTTTAGGCGTTGTTTCTGAAAAGGAAAAATCGGCTTTTTACCAGTTGTGTGATATGCTGGTTTTACCCTCTATCAACAGCACTGAATCCTTTGGGATGGTGCAGGTGGAGGCAATGACCTCCGGTACACCGGTTGTGGCGACTGACCTGCCAGGTGTGCGCCAACCCGTGAGATCGTCGGGTATGGGTGAAATTGTGCCCCCCAGAGATGGACCTGCTTTGGCAGATGCGATCATCCGCGTGCTTGATGGCAGCGTGACCATTGATGCAGATGATGTAGCTGATTTAAAAGAATTCTATTCTCCACAAGCAGTCGCAAAGGCTTACCAGGACCTTTTTCAGGGCTTAATGGAGGGTCATGAATAGCCAGCAGTTGGATGCGATCTTGTGGCGGCATCTTTCCAGCCTGCCGTATTTCCGCGGATTTCTGCGCGCAGTGGAGGACCGCTTTTACCAGGATGTGCCATTGCCGGAACCCGTGCTTGATTTAGGGTCGGGGGATGGGCATTTTGCGTCAGTGGCTTTTGCTCGAAAACTGGATGTTGGACTTGACCCGTGGGTGGCGCCAACACTTGAAGCAAAAGGGCGCGAGTGCTATCGTTTGCTGGTGTTGGGGCAGGGGGCGGAGATCCCGTTTGCAGATGGCAGCTTTGCCTCGGTGACCAGCACATCCGTGATGGAGCATATCCCGGATATTGACCCGGTGCTGGCTGAGGTGAACCGCATCCTCCAGCCGGGGGGTAAATTTGTATTTTGCCTGCCCAACCACCGCTTTCCGGAGAGATTGTGGGGGCGGAAGGTTCTTGAAAAGATTGGTCTTAATAAATTGGGGGCGGTTTACGCCCACTTTTTTAACAAGATTGCCAGACACGCCCACACAGATGCACCATCCATCTGGGCGGCGCGGCTGGAACGCGCAGGGTTTAAAGTTGCCCAGACCTGGGATTACTTCTCGCCAAAAGCGTTATATATCCTGGAGTGGGGGCACTTGTTTGGGCTGCCTGCTTGGCTGTTCAAAAAGCTGTTTGGGCGATGGATTTTGGTCAAGAAACGCTGGAATTTAATCGTCCCCTGGAAGATGACCCGCAAATATCTTGATCATCCCGAGTCGGATGAAGGCGTTTGTTCATTTTTTATTGCACGGAAAAAATTGTAAAGATGTTCAGAAAACTTTTTTACTATCTGCAGTCGATATTCCGAATGCTCTTCGGTTTCAAGAATTGGCCAGCTTTAATAACGATGTTCATCAACCGCACATCCTCTGGTGAGCATGTGGTCAAACTGCGCCGTCCGCCCATCCGGTTGTCAGTGCGCAATGCCATGGATGTTTGGTCAGTCAAAGAAACCTTTATGGATGCGTTTTATACCCGTTACGGTGTTGCTCCAGAGGACGGCTGGGTGATGGTGGATATCGGTGCAGGAATTGGCGACTTTAGCATCTATGCGGCTTATGGGCTGCCGAACGCCATGGTGTATGCCTTCGAACCCTATCCGGAATCCTATCAGCTTTTAATCAAGAACCTGACCCTTAATGCGATAGACAATGTGATCGCTTTTCAGCAGGCGGTGTGGCGGCGAGCGGGGCAACTGGTGATTGACCTCTCTGGCGGAGAACCTTTACAGTTTTCAAGCCGTGAAGGTATCTCAAAGAGGGATGAGCAAGATGTCGTGACAGTAGATGGTCTGCCATTGGAAGATTTTTTTAAGGAACAAGGTATTGAATTGGTTGATCTAATGAAATTGGATTGCGAAGGGGCAGAGTATGAGATCTTGATGGAAACCTCTTCAGACGCATTAGCCAAGATCCATCGCATCATCATGGAATATCATGATATTGATCAGACGCACAATCACCAAATCCTGATACCATTTTTAGAGGCGGAAGGGTTCAAGGTCAGTCATCACGTCAACCTGGTACATGCTGATATCGGGTATTTATTTGCTGAAAGAAACTGAAAAATTTTGTAAAATGAGGTGTGGAGCGTTAATTATAATCAAGTTGCCCGCCTGATGGTGATGAAGTAAGATTTTTTACCAGACTCGAGACGCATTTATTAATCTTCGAATTGACCGCAGGGATCTGATATGTCAAATCAATCCGATCAAAGATACACAACTGAACCCAGCGTGTGGGATTATGTCGTTAAGCGATTAAGGTTTTGGGAAGATAACCCTTCTGAAGTTGAAGACGCCAAAGCTGAACGAAGCCCTTCAAGACTGGGCGCTTTCCCTTGGCTGACCCTGGCAGCCCTTGCGCTGGCGCTTATTGCGCAGCGCTCGCTGGAACCATACCCGGGAAGAACGCCCTGGCCGGGCATCATCCTGTATGCGGGTGCTCTGGCGGTGTTAATTGCAGGAATTCTGCGGGACGAATGGCATCTGCCTGCTCTCAAACATGATGCAGAAGAACCGTTGCGGATGAGCCTAAAACCAGAATTCTTAATGGTGGGGGTTGTTCTGGCAGTGATCGCATTTGTGTTATTCGGCAGCGGGATGTTCACGTTTCTCAATACATTCCTGTGGGTTCTGTCACTTGTCTTTATTTTTCTCGCTTTTTGGAAGCAACGCCACCACCCGACATTCTCAACAACCACGGCTTGGAAGCAATTCTGCAGCAGTGGTTGGCAGGTTAATATTTCCCGGTGGGGCATTATCCTGCTCGGCGTGATTGCTGTAATCCTCTTTTTCAATTTTCACCAACTCGAATCCGTCCCACCGGAGATGGTTAGCGATCAGGCAGAAAAGCTGCTCGACATTAACGACATTTTGCACGGTCACACACCCGTCTATTTCACGCGCAACACAGGCCGTGAAGTGCTGCATTTCTATCTGAGTGCTGCTTATATGGGGATCTTCAAATTAGATGTCTCGTTCCTGAACCTGAAAGTCGTGGCAGTATTTGCCAACCTGGTAACCCTGTTCTTCATTTACTTGCTCGGCAAGGAGTTGGGTAATAAATGGGTGGGGTTAAGCGCTGCGCTGTTTGCCGGCATGGCTTACTGGCCGCTTTTATTCACCCGTTTAGCGCTGCGCATTCCTTACTACCCATTATTCGTGGCCCCCGTAATGTATTTTATGGTGCGGGGATTGCGGCGGCAAAACATCAATGATATTCTGCTGACAGGTCTTTTCCTCGGTTTGGGGCTACATGGGTATACGCCTTTTCGCATCGTTCCAATTTTTGTGGTGATCGGTATCATCATATACCTGGTGCATAAGCCTGCAAAAAACCGCCGGCTCGAAACGATTTTTGCACTGATCTTGATCACTTTTGTATCTGTGATCGTTTTCCTGCCATTATTGCGCTATTGGTTGGCAAACCCCAGCATGTTTTCCTACCGGGCTTTTTCTCGTCTGACCGGAATGGAAGTGGGCTTGCAGCACAGCCCGGTGCTGATCTTTTTGGAGAATTTTTGGAAAGCCAGCATGATGCTCTTCTGGGATAATGGCGTAATCTGGGCGCATTCAATTCCTGGGCGTCCTGCGCTGGAAGTGGTCTCAGGCGCGTTGTATTTCATGGGGATTGTGGGCTTGTTGGTTCGGTATATCCGCAAGCGTCATTGGATGGATCTGTTCTTGTTGGTGTCAATCCCGATGTTGATGATGCCCTCAATCCTATCCCTGGCGTACCCTGGTGAAAACCCCAGCCTGAACCGGACGGCAGGGGCGGTTGTGCCGGTATTTGTGGTGATCGGCCTGGCGTTAGAAACCAGCATCCGCACCCTCCGCCAGACATTTACGGGGCGGTTAGGGCGTTGGCTGCCGGGATTGGTCTTGGGCGGACTGCTGGCATGGTCTGCCGCGAATAATTACGACCTTGTTTTTAACCAATATGATACTATCTACCGGGCATCCAGCTGGAACACATCAGAAATTGGACGTGTTGCTGCGCTTTTCATAGAGAGCGTGGGCAGCCCTGAAACGACCTACGTGGTTGGGTATCCGCATTGGGTCGATTCGCGTTTGGTGGCGATCAATGCCGGTCATACGGGGATGGATTTTGCTATTTTCCCGGAGCAAATCCCAGCCACGGCTGACGATCTGCGGGCAAAAATGTTTTTCTTAAATATCAGCGATGTTGAAAGCATGCAGCTCTTGTCTGAGACATTTGTAAACGGCGTCCTGTGGCAGTATGATTCCCAGGTGGAAAATAAAGACTTCATGATCTTCTTTGTGCCGCCTGCTCAAGGAGCGTTGCCCTAATGGCGATAAACACGGATACCTCAATGAACCGAAGACGCTTTCAATGGGGGAATGCAATTGTAATTTTGGGCTTGATTATTGCCGTGTCTGCTGGCGCATATGTCCGGCTGGTCGGTGTAAATTGGGACGAAGACCAGCATATGCACCCGGACGAACGGTTCTTAAGCCTGGTGCAGGTTGCAATAGCACCGGTTGAGCAATCGACAGATTATTTCAATACGGCGGAGTCCAGCCTGAACCCGGCCAACCGGGGATATTCCTATTTTGTTTATGGCACCCTACCGATATTTATCATCCGTTACCTGGGTGAAGCGCTCGGGCAGACGGATTACAATGCGATCACGATTGTGGGAAGGTATGCCTCGGCAGCTTTTGAAATGATGACCGTGCTGTTGGTGTTTGCTGTTGGCAAACGCCTGTATGGGAAATGGGTGGGTTTGTTGGGGGCGTTATTTTATGCATTGGCTGTGCTGCCCATTCAACTTTCGCATTTTATGACAGTGGACACCTTCACCAACACCTTTGCTTTTTTGGCTGTGTTTGCTGCTGCATGGGCGTTGACGCGTCAGCCTAAAGCCGGCAGCTTCACAATTTTAACCGCAGATAACAAATCTGAAACAGCACAAAGCGAAACATCTTCTGGTTTTCATCGAGCGGGTAAGGTCATCAGGGATCTGGCGCCTTATCTTCTGTTCGGCGTGGCATTGGGCGCTGCGACGGCGTCTAAAATCAACGCGGTGGTGCTGGGAGCCATATTGCCTTTAATCGAAGGCATGCGTTATTTGGGGATGGACTCAGAAGAACGAAATGAGGCTATACTGCCGATCTTGCGCAACCTGCTGGTTGCGGCAGCGATCAGTTTTCTGGTGTTCAGGATTGGTCAGCCATATGCCTTTAATGGGCCAGGATTTCTGAACTTTGGCATTGACGAAAACTGGTGGGCGAGTTTGCAGAGTTTGCGCGCCCAGGCATCAGGTGATGTTGATTTCCCACCTGCTTTGCAATGGGCACGCCGCCCGGTAACCTTTTCATTGCAGAATTTGGTCGCGTGGGGGTTGGGATGGCCGTTGGGTATCTGCGCCTGGGCGGCTTTTCTTGGCATGGGCTGGCAGATCCTGCGCAAGCGCAACTGGCGTATTCATTTACCTTTGTGGGCATTCACGGGCTTATATTTCATCTGGCAGTCCCTCTCCTGGGTGCGCTCAATGCGTTACCAGGTGTTGATTTACCCATCCCTTGCAATATTTGCTGGCTGGGGGCTGGTTAAGTTGTGGTCAGCACGCCGTCAAATCAGATTGTGGTTCGTCCGTGTCAAGCCTGTTTGGGTGCGGGTTTTTGGGATCCTGATGACGGTGATTGTTCTGTTATCTACCGCAGCTTGGGCGTTTGCTTTCTCACATATTTACACGCAACCACACACACGGGTGGCAGCCAGCCGCTGGATCTATCAGAACATCCCGGGTGCGTTAACCCTGGAGATGGTGACATCTGAAGGTGCGTACCAGCAGCCACTGCCTTACCGCGCCGGTGATACTTTCAGCGCTGATGAAAGTTATCGTTTGCCCTTCATCGCCCCTGCAGATGGCTCGCTGACGGCTGTGACCTTCCCATACATTCTTGACCAGAATCAGCTTGCAGGCATGAAAAATCTCACGCTAACGGTCAACTTTGCACAGGCACCAAATGAGGTGCTGGCAACGGCGATGATCGAGAGCGAATTTCTCCCCACAGATGCTGAGTGGCGCGGGGCATCCTATGATTTTGTCCTGAACCAACCCATGTTTGTGACAGAAGGCAGTTTGTATTATCTGACTCTTGACTTGGAAAATGCAGATACAACTCTGCTGCTGAATGGGTCACCTTCGCTGCACCTGTTCACCACGGGTGGGATGGCCATCAAAAGCCCGTTGCCGAGATTGATGCAAAGCGTCCGCGCGGATGCGGCTTATTCAATGAGCGTGATACTGGTTGAAAGCGGTGTGATCCAATCTGTTTCAGTCCCTTACCTTGTTGATCAGTCCGGTTTGACGGACGACCAGGATCTGACGCTGACCCTCACCGACCAAAACGGGGTGACAATTACTGCCAGCCTTCAAGCGGATTTTTCTCCGCGGGAGGATGTGCGCGGGAGCGCTGTTGGGTTTGATCTGCAAGAACCGCTCACTGTTGTGGGAGGACAGCCTCTGACCGTTTTGCTAACCACCGGTACGCCCGGCGCACGTTTGGTGCCTCATGCGCCAACGCCGGTGCACGAAAGCAGCTGGGATGACGCCGTACCCTACCCTGTGGATGGGTTCAGTCCTTACAGTGAGGGGGGCGGGATATATCGGGGGGATCTGAACTTCGAGATGTATTGGGCAGATAACGCGCTCAAGCTGGAAAAATTCGAGACGAACCTTGACCTGGCAGATTATGTTTTTATTACCTCAAGCCGTCAGTGGGGTACAACGACTCGTGTGCCCGAACGCTATCCCCTGACCACAACGTATTACCGCAACCTGCTGGGTTGCCCTGCCGAGGATGACCTGGAGTGGTGTTATAGCGTGGCGGAACCGGGCATGTTTGAGGGGAACCTTGGTTTTGAACTTGTTGAGGTGTTCCAGTCCAATCCAAAAATCGGGCCGTTTGAGATTAATGACCAATTCGCTGAAGAGGCTTTCACGGTTTACGACCATCCCAAGGTGTTGATCTTCAAAAAGACGGATGCCTACGACCCAATCGAAATGCGAGAGATCTTACGGGCAGTGGATTTGAGCAAGGTCGTATACTTCACGCCCGGGGACGCAGTGAATTATCAGGGGCCAACCCCAGACCAGATGAATGACCCGCGTGCGAATCTGATGCTGCCGGAGGATCGGTTGGTGCAGCAGCGGGAAGGCGGCACCTGGTCGGTGTTGTTTGACCGCAACGATTTGATCAACACCTCTCAACCCCTTGCAGCAGCCGTGTTTTACCTGCTGGTGATGATGCTCGGCATTCTGAGTTATCCATTGGTACGGTTAGCACTACCTGGGTTGGCTGATAGAGGTTATCCGCTTTCGAAATTAGCCGGTCTGCTGTTGCTGGCATTTGTTGTCTGGATTTTGGGATCGGTTGGTGTGTCCTTTACCCGTATGACAATCATGTGGGTGATGGTTGGGATATTCTTATTGTCGGTTGTATTGATCATCATTCAACGAAAAACCTTATTGCAAGACCTGAAAGAAAACTGGCGTTACTTTTTGACGGTTGAGGTTCTAGCGCTGATTGCCTTTGTGGTGTTCATTTGGATTAGAGCCGGCAACCCTGACCTGTGGCACCCTTATAAGGGCGGCGAAAAGCCAATGGATTTTTCCTACCTGAATGCGGTGCTGAAAAGTACGAGCTTCCCGCCCTACGATCCATGGTTTGCGGGTGGATACATTAATTATTATTATTATGGTTTTGTGATTGTAGGCGTTCCTGTCAAACTGCTGGGCATTGTGCCATCTGTCGCCTATAACATTATCCTCCCGATCTGGTATAGCCTGTTGATCCTTGGCGCATTTTCTGTGGGTTGGAATTTGTATCAGGGTATTCCCCGCCCAAGAGAGCTGCATGCTGGGGAAGGGCACGGCAGGCGTGAGTTGAACATGGCTTTTTGGGTAGGCCTGGCGACAGCCATCGGTTTGGCGGTGCTGGGTAATCTGGGCACACTCAGGCTGATCTATACCGGTTTCAAGCAAATTGCCTTAGGCGGTGTTGTGCCTGAGGATGCCACCCGTTTGCAGGAATTTAGCTGGACCATTCAAGGCTTGATCCAATACATCAAAGGAACACCGCTGCCATTTTACCCGGGCGATTGGTACTGGTTCCCCAGCCGGGTCATCCCGGGAGAACCAATCACCGAGTTCCCATTTTTCACGTTCATTTATGCTGATTTTCACGCCCACTTGATTGCTTTCCCCATCACGATCTTTGCTATTTCATGGAGCCTTTCGGTGGTATTGAGCAAAGCTCGATGGGGTGTGGGCAACCGGCGTTTGATGTGGTTGAGCGGACTGATAAGCTTCTTTTTAGGCGCACTGGTGATCGGCGCGCTGCGCCCGACGAACACCTGGGATTTCTACACTTATTTGGTCTTAGCCATGCTGGCACTGATCTACAGTGTCTTCAGGCATTACAAGCCTCGCTTGAACCTTGAACTTAAGGGCGGTGCGCTTCTGGAACGCGCTGTGGTGGCAGTTGGCGCAGCACTTTTATTAGCTTTGTTGTCTGTGTTGCTTTATCAACCTTTTTCATACTGGTTTGGCCAGGGTTACACACGTGTTGAAGTCTGGGAAGGCACTCGCACACCGCTGGATTCTTATTTTACGCATTGGGGTTTATTCCTGTTTGTGATCGCAGGATGGATGGCGTGGGAAACCTATCACTGGATGAAAACCACGCCGCAATCTGCGCTCAAGAAGCTTGAACCTTACCAGCCGTGGATTTATGCTGCCCTGATCTTATTCTTTATTGTGCTTGTCATCTTCCTTGTGCAAGGTGCGGTGGTGGCGCTGGTGGCGCTTCCGCTTGGTGTGTGGGCGGTGCTCCTCATGCTGCGCCCCGGTAGATCGGACGGTGGCAGGTTCTTGTTGTTCCTGATCGGCACCGCTGTCACGCTGACGTTGGTGGTTGAGCTAATCTATTTGCCGGGCGATATCGGCCGGATGAACACAGTCTTCAAGTTTTATCTGCAGGCGTGGATCATGTTTGCGCTATCTGCTGGTGTGTGTTTTGGCTGGTTGATCAGATCCCTCAGATATTGGAAGGACTCACTGCGGTTCGTTTGGCAGTTGGTGATGTATTTCTTGGTGATCGCCACCGCACTATTCCCATTAATGGGTACGGCTGACAAAATTCGGGATCGCATGGCGCCCGACGCACCAGAGACCCTGGATGGGATGGCGTATATGCAATACGCAACCTATTTTGATCTGGGGATAGAGATGAAGCTCGAAGAGGACTACCAGGCAATCCGCTGGATGCAGGAGAATGTCGTAGGATCGCCGGTGATTTTGGAAGGGCAGGCATATGAATACCGCTGGGGCAACCGGTTTACGATCTATACCGGCTTGCCGGGTGTGGTTGGCTGGAACTGGCATCAGCGGCAGCAGCGCGCCATTCTTAGAAACAATGTGGTGCAGGAGCGTGTGGACGCGGTTAATCTGTTCTACACAACGGAAGACATCGATTATGTGAAAGAATTTCTTGAGGAACATGATGTGTCTTACATCGTCGTAGGTCAGTTGGAAAGGATCTTCTACCCCGGAGTTGGATTGGATAAGTTCAGCCAATACGATGGCGTGCTATGGGAAGAAGTCTTTAATTATGGCAGCACCACGATTTATCGCGTGCTTAAGGGATAGATCGGTTTATGTTGGTGCATAATTGGGGACGAATGGGTTGAGATACGAAATTTTTTATGTCAGGATCAGGCATAGCACTTAATATGGGATAGCCATGTATAATATTGAGAGTGTTTGTGTTGTATGGCTTATTAGCAGATTTGATTAAACATGTTAGCCATTAGGTGTTTACCGCTGTTCAGAGCCTCCGAATGATGTTGAGAATTTATGATAATACGTGAACATAAATCAAAAATCCCAATACTGATCCTGATCGGTGCTTTTGTTTTGGCATTAAGTTTGCGATTCATCCGTTTGGGCGTATTGCCTTTGAGCAACCTGGAATCAGAAATCGCACTGCAAGCTTTAGCTGTTGCCAGGGGTGAACGTGTGGTGTTTGGGCCTTTCATGTCAATTGTGGGTTTGACGGGCTTGGATTTTTTTCTTTTCTCATCGAGTAATTTTTTGGCGAGATTCTGGGGCGCAGCCTTTGGGGCCATGATCGTCTTTGTACCATTCATTTTTAGAAAACTAATCGGGCTTTGGCCAGCGGCGGTTGCTTCTCTATTTTTGGCAATCTCTCCTGAGATGGTCGGCCTTTCGCGGATTTTGGGTTCACCGGTTACAGCGTTGGTATGCCTGTTACTGGCTGGCGGCTTCTATTTAAAGCGTAAACCGATACTGAGCGGGATGCTGCTGGCACTTGGTCTGATGAGCGGGTCCGCTTTTTGGCTGGGGTTGATCATCCTTGGGATAAGCTTGTGGATTTCATCAGGTTTGTTTGACTTATTTGAAGCGTTTTCGCTGTCGCCGATTCAAAATAAGCTCAGATTCTGGACTCGTTTTGCTGGGTCATTTTTGGCTGCAATCTTAATCATTGGCAGCAATTTCTCGCTGGCGCCTGAGGGGCTCAGCGGCGTTTTCGGTGGGTTGGCAGCGTTCATTGGTGGTTTTGGCAATCCATTTTCTGCTCCCTTATTTCTCAAGCCTCTGGCACTCGTTGCTTATACTTTGCCCGCTGTTTTGTTGGGAGTTTGGGGGGCGGTGCGCGGCGTGGTCCTCAGAAACAAATTGGATATGTTCCTGCTGGTATGGGTGTTGGTAGGGTTGGTTTTTATTTTGTTCTATCCTCAGGCAGCCCCAGCAGATATCGTATGGGTGACTTTGCCTCTGTGGATACTGTCAGCAAGAGTGATTGTTGCTGTCTGGCAGACGCCCGATTCGGATTGGCTGGTCGTTGCTGGCACAGCGGTGATGATGGTCGTGATTTCTGCCTTTATCCTGATCTCACTCCGCACACTGATCAACCCAACCCTGGCGCAGGATCAGAGGTTTAATTATCTCATCGCTATCCTTGGTGGTGTGGTGCTGCTGGTGGCCATTGCGTTATTAGTCATGTATGGCTGGTCGCAATCGGTGGCATTGCCCGGTGTGATGATTGGTTTTGCGGTTGTGATTGCTGCGGGGATGATCGCATTGAGCGTCAACACAACTGGTTTGGGACCTGAGCAGACCCATGAATTATGGTTTCCCGAAGACGAGAACCTCACAACCAGATGGTTAACCATCGAGATGGATCGCGTGATAGACTGGAACGAAAGCGGCGGTTC